>Ga0129324_10000057_pt1 | contig 70131 bp, 69 predicted proteins | sample CPBDNA_7_FD_96879 | JGI IMG/M metagenome (GOLD analysis project Ga0129324, IMG submission 96879) | Freshwater to marine salinity gradient microbial communities from Chesapeake Bay, USA - CPBay_Spr_15_0.2_DNA | ecosystem: Environmental > Aquatic > Marine > Coastal | place: USA: Chesapeake Bay... | reverse complement strand
TTATCCTTGTCACGCACAATAAAGAGCTGGCACAGCGCTGTGAAAAGGTCTATCAACTTGAAGGGGGACAGCTTCATTTACAAGCTGGTAACCAAGAGGCCAAAGTCTAATGTTATGGCGTATGGCATGGCGAGAAATTCGCTACGATAAGGTATTCACTTTCTTATTTGTCTTGAACGTGGCCATTGGGCTGTTAGGTTTGGTGACAATTGAAAACTTCAAAGTAAGTTTTCAAAGCGTTTTGAATCAAAGAGCAAAAAACTTATTAGGCGCTGATATCGCCGTTTCAAGTCGATTTCCTCTAAGCCCTGACAAACGGGCGATATTCAATAAAGCGATTAAAAGTGAAAAGTCATCTCAAATTGACCTGATGACGATGTTCTCAATGGCCCGCTCTGAAAAGACAAATCGACTTATTTATCTTCACACCCTTAGTAAAGGCGAAGGAGAACTTTATCCTTTCTACGGTCATATTGAGCTAGATAAGGAAATGAAATTTCCTCGAGATTCGAAAGTATTACCAGGGTCTTTTAAAATTTGGGCCTATCCCGAAGTCGAGTCTCAGCTTGGATCCCGCAAACTAAGAATCGGAGATAAAGACTTTCTTATCGAATCAATTGTTACCGATGACTCTCAACAGACCTTTGAAATGGGCTCTGTCGCGCCTAAAGTATTTCTGCGCTTAGAGGACGCTAAAGCTGCGGGTCTTATTAAAAAGGGTAGCACCATTCGTTATTACACTTTAGCTAAAACTGACGTACCTATTACAGAGGAATTAGTTAAAAACTTAACTGAAGAACTTGATGACACTGCTATTAGAGTAAGAACGCCCAAACAAAGTTCGCAGCAAGTTGGCCGTGTCTTGGCCTATCTTAGTGACTTTCTGGGCCTTGTGTCCTTAGTCGCTTTATTTTTGGCCAGTGTTGGTCTCTTTTATCTTTATCGCTCCCACCTTGGTGGAAAACGCATTAGCTTTGCAATCTATTCTTCAGTAGGGTTAAGCAGTCGTTCAATCTTTGGCATTTATATTAGACATGTTCTTATATTAGGAATTCTTGGAAGTCTCTTGGGACTGGGGTTAAGTGCCATCGTCATACCTCTTATAAATTTATTTTTAGCAAAGATTCTTCCTTTTGCACTTCCTGCAATTATTAGTCCTCGTGCACTCTCTATTGGTCTTCTTGTCGGGCTTGTCGGTGTCCTTCTTTTGTCTTACCCGTTAATTCTCGGGGCCATTCGCCAAAAGACGGCCTCTCTTTTTCAAGAAGTTGCAGAGATTGAAGATAATGCTCCAAGGGGACAGCGTTTACATTTCTTGCCCTACTTAATCTTCTTTAGTGCGATGACTTTATACGCGGCAAATTCCTTTAAAGTTGGTGGAACTTTTCTTCTGCTCTTTTTCGGTGTTACCTTATTAACTTTTCCCTTGGGTCTTTTTCTTTTGAAAATGGGAGAGAAACTTTCTCACAGTGTCCCTTTAGGTCTTAAGTTATCTTTGCGCTATCTCAATCGATATCGTATTAGCACGATCTCAATCTTCTTGAGCCTTTTATTAGGCTCCATGCTTTTAAACTTAATTCCATTATTACAACAATCGATACAGGCTGAAATCTCTATGGGCAAAGAGGCCAGTCTTCCAAGCCTTTTTCTCTTTGATATTCAAGATGAGCAGGTCAGTGAACTTGCAAGCTTCTTTAAAGAAGAACAAGAGATAAACCTTCTGGCCTTAAGTCCTTTTATACGCAGCCGGATTAAGAAGATTAATGGTCAAGACGTAAAAGTAGAGACGGATAAGGCACTTACCAGAGAAGAGGAAAGGGAACAGCGTTTTAGGAATCGAGGCACCAATTTAAGCTACCGAGATGAATTAACGGAGAGTGAGACATTGGTAGAAGGAAAGGCTTTTCCAGGGCCATTTATCGAAGGAAAACAAAAGTACCCTTATGTCTCCATCGAAGTTGGCTATGCTGGGCGCATGGGTATTGAGTTAGGAGATTTGGTAACTTTTGATATTTTAGGGGTGCCCATCGTTGGAGAGGTGTTCAATCTTCGTAAAGTGCGTTGGACTAGTTTCCTCCCTAATTTCTTCATTCAGTTTCAAAGTGGTGTATTAAATGATGCACCTAAAACTTGGTTGGCAGCAGTGCCTTTTCTTGGGTCTGATAAGAAAGAAAGTGTTCAAAGTCTTCTCTATACTAAATTCCCTAATGTTAGTGCTGTTGATATAAGTCGGCTTGTTAAAAAAATCTTAGACGTTATGGCCCAAATGGGATGGGCATTAAAGGCCATGAGCTTTTTGTGTCTAGTAGTTGGTTTCTTTGTTCTCTACTCACTTGCTAATCATCAAATGGAAGGACGAAAAGCTGACCTTGTTCTTCTTAAAGTAATTGGTATGGAACTTGGTGAACTAAAAAAAATGGTGACTAGAGAATTTGTCAGTATAGGTTTTTTGGCCGCTGTTATTGGTGCTGGCTTTGGTCTTATCGTGAGTTTAATCGTGACAAATTTATTCTTTGATGGACTATGGAGTTTTAATCTTATGTGGCCAATTATAAGTATCATAACGATCACAGGACTTTGTTGGGTGACAGCAACACTCGCCACAAAAAAGGCCCTCAAAGTGAAGGCCTCATACTTTTTGAATTAAATGGACTCTATCTCTATGAAGAAGTCTACTGGCATAGCATTCTTCTAAATATTAAGTAGTATTGGTAATCCTGTGGTCGACCACTATTTGAGTTACACATAACAGAGTTATATGAACACTTGGCCATGCTTCCTCCAAATGGATTATTACTGTACTCATCATCAAGGCCTAGCATATGACCCATCTCATGAGCGATGGTGCTGGCCGACCAACTTAAAGACCAACGACTAAAGTATGGACCTCTCGTAAATTTTCTCTTAAGTTTGGCCACGATTTTTGCCTCACTACGACTTTTCGCAAGCAATAAGTGAAACTTAACAGGGTTTGCTGAAAAGCGATTATTGTTAGTCCAAACATCTGATGCTCTCTTCATCTTCGTTTTCAAACTCTCTATCTGTCTTGCCGAAAATTCATTAATATTTTTAAAGTAAATACTTGTCTCCACATTTAATTTGCCTTCACTATCTAGGTAGATGTCGTATGCATATTTTCCTGGCGCTACCCCTAGATAGCTGATTGAACCGCTTATCTTACTTGGACGAGCGGCACTCGTGGATACATAATTACTTACGACTTCAGTATCTGTTGGGTCCATAAGACAATTTTTTGAATCGCGAATTAAGTGGCGGCGTAACATGCTACAGCTGATGCTGCCTTTGCAGTTATCTTCTGAATTGATATTGAAGAAATGAGAATAAAGGTCCTCTCTTTCAACTCGTTGGAGGGGAGTGTTTCTGGCATTAACTATTGTGGAAAATCCCAAAAAGACGACAATAAACGCTACAAATTTCATAATTCTTCCTCAGGCCGTTGTTATTAATGGGGTCCGAAGAATATGTATCATATTGCGTTGTGCAGCGGGTCAATTCTTGTAATATCTATAGGTTTTGGAAGTTATTCAGGATTTATCATGGAGTTGTAGTTATCAAGCTCGCCTTTTACTTTGGTGATAATCCAGGCCAAAAGGGCTGCATCATCAATAAAGCCACCCACCAAAAGATCGGGAATGAGGTCGAGCGGGCTTAGGAAATATAAAAGTCCAAGGACAATTAGAAGGAGACTCTTTTTTGATTGAGGCTTGTATGAGCCTTTCGCTGTATCTTTTAAAAGACTTAGAAGGGTTTTGAGATCCTGCCAAAATACTTTGAATTGCTTTTTAAAGTAGGCAGTGTTGATTTTGCCTTCTACGTCAGAAACAAGACTTAAGACCATTTTAGGGTCTTTAGCGATCTTTGCAGCTTTGGACAAAAACTTGGCCCTGGCCCATTTAAGAGTATTGCGTGGTTCCATAAAGGCTACGTTAACAGCAATTGAGTGGACCTGTAACTAAGGATCTTCTAATTTGGTACTTTTGCGCCTTTATAGACACCGGCGGGAGCGTTTTCAACGTCATCAAGAAGTTCTTGATGATCACTGTTAACGGCCTTTCCCCAAGCAAGAGGTGTTTCCACTGATGCGGGGGTTCGAGGGTTCTTTTTCGGTGCAAATGTGTGAGCACAAGAGAGGAAAAAGAAGGAAGAAATTAGGAGTGTCATTGTAGTTTTCCATTTCATAGGACCATTATAGCCTGAAATAATTTCGAACTAAAAGAGAGTATTTGATTCCCCTATTAAATCTAGACGGATGGTTTTAGTCGGGTAATGCCTTTGATATGTTAGTCCCTCCAGAGTAAAATACTGAGTAATTTAAAAGCCTTAGGAAATAATGAGGACAAGAGGAATTATGGAAAATGAACCACAAGGTGAAGTAACTGTTCGGACGATGGCCATGCCAAGGGATACAAATCCTATGGGAGATATTTTCGGTGGCTATCTCTTATCTCAAATGGACATCGCTGGCGGTATTTATACCCAAAAAATAGCTCGTGGAAGGACGGTAACTATTGCTGTGGATTCTATGACTTTCCATAAGCCTCTTTATGTTGGAGATGTTCTTTGCTGTTATTGCGACACTATTAAGATTGGACGCACCAGTATTGCTGTAAAAGTAGAGGCCTGGACCATAAGGCAATTTAAATCTGAGCGTGAAAAAATAACGGAAGGTGTTTTTACCTATGTCGCGATAGACGATAACCATAAACCCCGACCAGTTGATCAACCATAAGGAAAAACCATGGCAGTTATAGAAGCGCAATCCGTTTTTAAAAACTATGGGGTCATTCAGGCCTTAAAAGATGTTAGTTTTACTGTGGAAGAAGGTGAGTGTTTTGGCCTTCTCGGTAAAAACGGTGCAGGTAAAACAACTTTTGTTAAATCTCTTTTAAATCTTGTGCGTCTAAAAGAAGGTTCGTTAAAACTTCTTGGAAAAGATGTGACGGATAAAACAAGTCGCCAGCAGGTGGCCTATCTTCCTGAAAAGTTTAGTTTCTATCCTTACTATACGCTAGAAGGTGTATGTGAATTTTATGGTCAGATGAAAGGGCTTGCTGGAAGCGAGCTTAAACAAGAAGTTGGTCAGGCCATGGAGCGATTAGGTATTTCTGATTTGATGAGTAAAAAAGTTAAAGATTGTTCAAAGGGTCAGTTGCAAAGGACAGGGCTCGCGGCCACTTTGATTGGAAAGAATCAGCTCTTTATCCTTGATGAACCTTATAGTGGTCTTGACCCTATTGGGATCAAGGAACTCCAAGTACTTTTAATTGAATTAAAAAATAAAGGTAAAACCTTATTTATTAATTCTCATGGGTTGGATTCAGTTGAAAAGGTCTGCGATACCATGGCGATAATTGATAAAGGTGAATTGGTCGTAAAAGGGAAGCTAAAGGAGCTGATTGGAGAGTCAAGTCTTCTTGATTTCTTCTATGCGAAGGTAGGTAATCATGAATCTTAAATTAACATATTTAGTTTTTAAAAATACTATTCAAAAAGAGTGGCGAAGCAAGACTCTCTTTTTTCTTCTTATCATCACGGTCATTATGATCTCCCTAGCAGGAGTGTTGCTTTCTTACTTTAAGAATAATGTTCTAACCGAGCTTCCCATGGAGGGACTTGCTGAACAATCTCTAGGAGTTTTCTTTTGGATTATTAATATTTGGTCCTACCTTGTTGCAACTTTTATTGGTGTCTCAACAGTAAGATCTGACCAAGATGGGGGAGTGATGGCACAAATGCTAAGCTTTCCTCTTTCCCGTTGGGAGTATCTTTTAGGCCGTATAACTGGAGCCTATACCATTGTTACTGGTTACTACATCCTGTCGCTTTTGATTGGGATTATTGGCATTAGCATGGCGCTTGGGGACTTCATTTTAAGTTTTGATATTATCTTTGGAATGCTTATTACAAGTATTTCAAACTTAGTTGTCATTACGCTCGCGCTATTCTTTGGTCTTTACTTGGGAACGATTCAGGCCTTCATTGTAAACTTTCTAATGACTTTTTTCATCGCCTTATCTAATGGCTACTTCTTAGAGAAGGAATATTTTGAAACTCTAAAAGATCTTTCTGTCATGAAAAGTATAGCGGTAATCTTTCATGGTATTTTTCCCCATATCTCTCATTGGGAAAACTTAGGAAAGTCTTTTATTATGGGAATTGAGTTTAAGTTTAATTATGCAAACGAAGTGCCGCACTTTATTGCCACCTACACTCTTCTCATCCTAATTATTGTTTGGGTATTCAAAAGGAAGGAAGTTTAACGTTTACCGTCGACTTCTTTTTTAAAAACCCTTTCTTTTTCTATGGCAGGCACTTCCTCTATTTCAAAGGAGAGTCTGCCAATTTCAAGACCACTCTTAGTTTCCACTAAAACCCGCCATTCTCCTGGGGAGTGGTTAGTCTTAAATGAAAAACCACGATAACCTTGTTGTCTACCACCAGAGATTTTTAGAGGAATGCGGTCACTCGTTTGCCAATCGCCATCTATGCTCTTTTGCCAGTGTAGATAAATCATGTCTTTGAATCCACCAGGGGCGAAAATTCTGGTGAAAAAATAAATGGCATCTCCTGGAGCTGCCCTGAAGTATTCATCTGAAGAGTTCCATATTCGCCACCATTCTCTCTCATGATAAAGGTTGTATAGCGGATAATCTCTTTCAACTTTGTGATATATACCCGCCTTTTCTAAACTGAGAGGTACTGGAGGCATAAGGGAGAAAGTACGTAAAAAACAGATAACAACGAAGAGGGAGATGCCGGGGATTAACCACGATTTCTTGATTGTATCAATGTCGAGTTCTTTCTTTTTAAGGAAGTAGAAGCCACCTCCAACCACAAGACAATAAGTACTTAAGGCGACAAGAAAAATAATAGTACCTACCTGGCCAAATATTAAAGGAATATAGACTAGCAGTAGAGACAGGATATTTATCTGAAGTAGGAGTCCTTTAAATACAGGACCGAGTTTTTGAATAAAGGGGAGTTCATTAATGAGAAGAAAGGCCGTCATAGCAAATAGGAATATGAGTGATGTCGCATGACTAGCACTTTTAAAATAAAATAAGGTAAATGCTGATAAAAGAGCACCTTGAGAAAAATGAAAAATCTCATCTCGGTATATTCTTAACAAAGAAAGAGGGTGCTTTGATGAGTAGGAGTCGGTGTTTATTTTAAAAAGTTCTAGCTCCCAAGCAAATATAAAGAGTGAGACAAGAAGATAAATGATAAAAAGAAGAATATTGGTTGTTTCATCAATTCTTCCTAAGGTGACTATATCTAAAAGGAAACCACCTACAAAGAAAGCGGGGGAGGCCAAATGCTGCCAATCTTGATAAAAGTTTTTTAATTTTTCCATAAATCTATTATGGCTTATTCAGAATTTTTTTAAAGGAAGTTCTCAAAAGGACTACTTAGAAGTTACTACCCAAGGCCATGACAACAGCAACGGTCCACGTCATAATCATGAAAAATACAATTTTAAACATCACAAATCCTTTAATTCTTAAGCTAAACTTAAGGCCCCCTACTGGAGCATGTTTTCTTTAGGGCCTAGGGACCATAATAAGAAATTACGATTTTGATAGAATAGGGGTGATTTCGCAAGTCTTTTATACTTGAGTTTTTTGCTTTGTTTGCTATTGCCTCTTTCGTCTCTCTTATTTTTTGTTAAAATAAATGGGAATAACCCTTTTAACCTTAAGGTCGTCTTATGAATTTTAGTTTTCGTCGGTTGTTATTAATCACTCTCTTTTTTCTAGCGACCAATTTACAGGCAGCAGGCTCTCTTAAGATTTTAGTAAACTTATCTCCAGCAGGCTCTTTTGAAATTGCCAGTAAAAAGGTGAAAGGCAGTGCTTCTCGAAATGGTGGTGGTTTTGTAACCAAGGGAATCAGTGTTAAAGCAAAGTATTTAAAGACTGGTCTGGATCTAAGAGATGAACATCTCCATAAGAAACTAGAGATAAAAAAGTACAAGAAAATCTCAATCCTTAAGGGAAAGGCATCGGGAGGAAAGGGAGTTGCCATCATAGAGATTAAGGGTGTTAAAAAGAAAGTTCCATTTACCTATAAAGAGAGTGGTAGTAACCTTGTCGCTACTTTTAACCTCAGTTTAAAAGATTTTAAATTTTCTGGAATAAATTATGCTGGTGTTGGTGTAAAGGACAAAGTTAATGTTGTTGCGACCATTCCTATTAAATAGTTATTTTTGTTTTTCACTACTTTTTTTCATAGGTTGTGGACAAACATTTAACTCAAATACAGAAGACTTTAATCTTTTGCCATCGAGCTTTTGTACAGACCAATCAAATACGGCTTTGTGTACGGCCAATGAAATAATTCAAACTAAATGCACTACTTGTCACACTTCTAATATTCATGCGTTTTGGAGTGGGCTTGATACCAATGCTGAATGGGTTGCTTCTGGTAGAGTCGTCGCAGGTAACCCCGATGCGAGTACCTTAGTAACAGAGCTAAAAAACTATGGCGGAAATATGCCAGATCAAGCCCCTGAATTATCGGATGCTGAAGCCCAGGCCATTCGTGATTGGATTAGTGGAATCTAAAAGGAATACATTGCTCCGAGTGACCATAGGGAAGAGCTAAAGCGCTGGATCTTACCAAACTTAGTAAAAATTCCCCATTTCTCAAAACGCCAGTCCGCCTGTAAGAGGTAGCCATAAGTAAAAATGGTCGTTTCTTCAAGGGTTGCTCCTGGTGTAGATTCGTAGGCGCCAGAGCGATAAACAAAAGGAAGTTGAACCCCAAAAGCAGCACCTTTTGACTTTGGTTTCCAAAGGAAAGATGGACCACCTATTATTGCTGTTGAAGGCACTCCTTTTTGAAAGTAGCTTATGTTGGCATTTTCCTTACCAGCAGTCATCGAGGCAACTGCGTAACAACCATTGAAGTTAACTTCCCAGTAATCATTTTCATAGCGCCAACCACCACCTAGACAAGAGCCTTCACCAGTGGCGTCAATATTTGCCTTAGTACCATCAGGAAAAATAATAGTGATCTTATCCCGCCAAGAGACATAGGAAGATTGTACAAACCAGCTCGAGCGGTATTCTTTGGACTTAACTTCCGTCGCGAATTTTTCTAGTCTTTCAGGGATAGTGTCGTAGGAATCATCTTCATAGTCAGATTCTTCTAAAATCGCAACATACATGAGTGCAGTTTTCTTATAAAGACCTCTGAGTCTATCATTAAGAGTGTAGTAGTCTCTTACGTAAAGTTGGGTGAGTGACTCGGCACGACGATGATAATAGGCATAGAGCTTATTTGGAATCTCTGGAGCGTCTTCAACGTTACCCGAACGATAGGCACCGATCATTTGATGATTTGCTCCTTTATAACGTTGGGTAATAAGGTAGGCATAAATCTTCTCAGCATTTTTCCACTGACCCATTTTTTCATAAGAGTAGGCTGCCAACGCCAAGGCACCGCCTGGAGTTTTGGGGTCCTTTAAATTGTAGCGTCGATTGAGAATACTTATCACCTGTGCGTACTGACCGCTTTTATAAGCACTCTTGGCCTGAGAAAAAAGACGCCGGTCACTAGCAGAAACTCTTACTTGAGCTAAGGAAGAAAGAGTTGTGATTAAGCAGATAGCAATGAATAACTTTTTTAGAACCATAGGTGTACCTGCCCTGTAAGATCCCAGACATCATCACTTACGGATTGATCACTAAATATTCTTGTGTTGTAAATATCGGCCCTTAGTTCAACACCTTGGATGAGAAAGTATTGAATCCCAGGACCCCAGCGTAGAGTTTTACTTTCTTGTTTAATATTTGCCTTGAGGTATTCGATTGTATTGAGGATGAAGAGACCTTTAGAAGCGAGGAGATGAGTCTGAACCATCCAGTAGCGACTCTCTGCAACTGTGCCTCTTTGAATTTGTTCTTCTTTAGTTTGACCAATCTCTCCCATAACACTATTGCCTTTACCAAAGCCAAGGCGAGCATGGAGGGCGTAAGCGTAGGCCTTAAGGAATTCGGATTGTCCGTATTGAACAGAAGCACCGGGGCGAATTTTATTATTAACGGTGTATTCAAAATTGGCAGCAGCACCCTTTTGGCGAACACTGGCATCTTCGCCTAAGTTTCCAACAAAGGGTTGAAGTCCCACGTCCATTTTTGGAGAAGTATAATGAAGAAGAAGGCCATGGGTTTGGTCATTCATGGTGTTGGCCGTAACGGAACGACTAAAGGCAATATGATCAGGAATTCTCAGACCATATACTTTATCCATGAGGCCCGCATAGACGCCCCAGTTTTCATTAACTCGCCATCCTAGGTAATGTTCACGCGTTCTAAACTCATCAACATCACTCTGCTGAGCATTACGTGGTTTAGGAGCATAGCCGACCGTGGCCGTCGCGATAAATTTATCCTTATTATCTTTTGGTCCCAAGCGAAGAACCACATTTACATTTGCATCCATGTGAATAATTTCGTTTTCAGCAAGGTCGCTAGCTATATCTTTTCTGAAGAAGAGACCTCGGTAATCGATGGAAGGTCTAAGCCATGTATTTGAGGGCTTAGAATAAAAGAATCCACTTTTTTCACCAACTTCATCCAGACTCTTGCCTTCTGAGTACCAAGAGTCATCAGCGACGGTGGTTGCGCCAAGGGCCCTCCCATAATCTGTAAGGGGTCCATTCCCATATGGATTGTAGTGGCAGGTCAAACAAGAGGTGTAACCAAAGCCAATAAAGTTAGGATAGGACCAAACAGTTTGGTTAAAGAGAGAGTAGAGAAAGAGTAGTGAAATTATTTTTAATTTTATGAGGACTCCTCCTTTTCCTTTCCCTTTATTGCGGCACGAACTTGAAACGCCACATTTTCTAAATGCCGATAATTGTCACCCTCTCTTAAAACAAAGGGGCGGTCTTTTCCAGCAAGGAGATCTTCTACGTATTGTTCAAAAGCAAAGAATGGTCCAGCTGTCTTGTGCGATAAAATAATACCAGCACCGAAGACGAAGATACTAAAAAGTAGAGTTAAGCTAATGTAGGCCAATAAAAATATAGTCAAGGCAGGTCCTGAGGTGACCTTTAATCCGGCCAAGGTATTTCTTAAAAAAGTAGAAGAAAAAAGGCCTAGTAAAAGTGAAGAGCAAAAAGCCGTTATCGTCATTTTTAAAGCAAAGCGCACTTGTTCCCGTGGGTTTACGAGATAGCGTCCTCTTTGATTCTCTGGGTACCAAATGATTCTTTCATGGCGAATAACATTGTAAAGAATGAGACCTGCACCTATCCATTGGAAAAAATCCGCAAGATTAAAGGTAATGAAATTTTCTCCCCAACCCATGGGGATAAAGTCAATTGAAGTACCCCGATAAACTCGGTCAGCGACATTGCCAAAAATACCACCAGAGAGGAGGGATAAACCCCATTTTAATTTTTCAAGTTGAAGGGGTAAAAAATAAATAAGCAGTAGGTATAAGAAAAAAAGAAAGCCAAAGATTGAGGAGAGTCCAATAATACGCAAGCTTGCTGGTAGGTCTTGGGCAAGCCCAAAAATAAAACCTGGGTTTTCAGAGAAGGAGGCATTGCCAATACTCATGCTCTTAGTGAGCTGATCAATAAGCAGACAAGCGATAAATATGATTAAGCCTTTTCCTAGCTGACGACTAACCAAAGATATTCCTCAATATTTTCGCCACTATTATTGGCAGTAGTTTTGGTTTCTAAAGTAAGTGGCACATAATGTCGTAGGCGCCTCACAGTCTCTTGCTGTTCCATTAAGAACACCATGACGGCAAGTCTTTAATCCACCATTATTTACGATGACTTGAAATTCGCCTTCTTCAGTAACGTTATTATTAAGGGAAAACTCATAGGCCAGAGTATTTCTTCCCATACTAAGAAGAGGCCTTTGAAAAAGAGTACGAATCCAAAGGTTAAAGCTCTTGTTACTACGGTTTTGACCGGAACGAATATTACTTGTTTTTGAGCGCTGGTCTCCACGAACATTTGTTCGCGTTAACTTTACTTCATCCGCATTTATGGAAGCAGGAAAAACTAAATGATCAAATTCTTGAGGAGAAAGTCCGTAGGCTTGGCAGTTTACCGTAAGAGATTGACCAGGGCAAAAGAGAGTAAAAGAACCATCATATTCATGGGCCGTAAAAGTATCTCCGCTTGAAAAACCGATATTTTCAGAAGCGTGAAGATTACTAACAGGCAAAATTGATAGGAAGCTTAAAACGATAGTTTTAAAAAAAACGGACATACCTCTCTCCTTAAGGTCGCTGTAATTCGAAATCCTCTTTATTGTAGGAAAGTCTATAAGAGAGCGTCAAAGATTTGCTCATTTTCTTTGAGCCTTTTAAGGGGCTGTGTTAGAAATGGGCATGTCAAAAATGTTTTCTACTTGGACTTCCAAGCTTATCTTATTTAATGGATTACTTGCCCTCTTCATTATTCTTTGGGGAGCATGGGTGCGCCTGTCTGGCTCTGGTGCTGGTTGTGGAGAGCATTGGCCACTGTGTCATGGTCAAGTTATTCCCCTTAGCCCCAGTTTTAAAACGATTATTGAGCTAACTCATCGATTAACTTCTGGAATATTTGGCCTTACGGTTTTGGCCCAATGGTACTTTGCTTATAAAGAGTATGGTAAGAAGCATCCCCAGTTTTGGGCAAGCATGGCCTTTTTAATCGTAACAATCATAGAAGCTCTAATTGGTGCGGTCTTAGTTAAAAAAGGTTTAGTGGTAGACAATAGCTCTGCCCTTCGTGCTTGGGTTATTGGGGCTCATTTAGTTAATACTCTTTTGTTACTGGGGGTTTTGGCCCTTTGCTACTCCTTCCTTAATATTCCCATGGGTCTTATTAGAAGAGAGGTAAAGTCTTTTGAAAAATACCTAACTTCTATTGGTCTTACTCTTTTTTTAGTTGTGGGGGCATTTGGTGCTATCACTGCTCTGGGAAATACCTTATTTCCTAGTGAAGATCTTATTCAGGGCATGGCCAGTGACTTTGATCCTCAAGCGCCTTTTTTGATAAGGCTTCGTGTCTACCACCCTATGATGGCCGTAATCATGGGAATCCTATGGATAGGCCTTCTCGTTAGTTGGCGAGAGAAACCTGACCTGGGAAACCTCGCTCAAATATCCCTAGGGCTGCTTTTTATCTCTCTCGGTTTTGGGGTGATCAATTGGCTTTTAATGGCACCCGTTTGGGGTGCTCTTATTCATCTCCTTTTAGGAGACCTTTTGTGGATGTCTGTTTGCACGACTTCGATTCATCGTTTTTTTCTAATACCAAGAAATAACGCATGAGGTTGCCCTTCGTTCAGGGAAGAGACTTCAGAGTTGACCAATCTTTTTTAAAGATCTTTTTGAAAATAACATCGAGGTCTTCACTCATGGGAGCGTGAATTTCTATTCTCTCATTCTTTGTTGGGTGAGGCAGTCTTAGATAGTGGGCGTGAAGAAAAAGGCGTTCTAAGTTATAGTGTTCGCGATAAAAGTCATTAATTTTGCCTTTTCCATAGCGAGTATCTCCAACCAAGTTTTTCATGTGCCTGCTAAAGTGACGTCTGATTTGATGTCTGCGGCCGGTCTTTATGGTTACATCACATAAGGTGCTTGGAAATTCATAATGATCAAAGTAGGCAAGAGGCTCAAACTCTGTATAACACTCCTGCTTAAAGCCTTTTTTATTTCTAAGGGAGTTGTCGAAATAGCCAGCAACTGGAAGAGCACCACTGGCCATGCAGGCGTAGCGCTTTTCTACTTCATCAGAATGCCAGCGGTCTTTAAAGAAAGTAACGATCTTGCTCTCAAGTGCAAAGAGAACAACTCCAGAAGTTTGGCGATCCAGTCGGTGGACAGGGTAGAGATAGTGGCCAGTCTGCTCTTTTAGAGCAGTCATCAAATCGACCTCATCGCGGGGACCACCGCGCCACGGATGCACCATCATAAAGGGCGGCTTATTAACAATAAGTAGGCTTTCGTCTTCGTATAGGATGGGTATAGTCAATTGAGTAATATCTCCATCTGTGGACACTGTTGAGGTAGTCTCTCAAAAATATCTTTTAGGCCCTCGGCCTCGGGGCCAAAAACCTTTATGAGATGGTTAAAGTCATGAACCACTAAGCGAATATTGGGATCAACATAGCTTGTTAAGCACTCCCAAAGGTCATCAAGATTTCGACCATAATAATTTGGCAGGCCAAAAAGCTCTTTTACTTGATCGTGGAACTCTTCCACACCATAAATTACCGATCCATCTAAATAAAGCTCTCTTTTCATAGGCTCACATTGGCAGTTTTATCCTTTGTGGTCTATGCTTTGAGCGCAAATTTACGCGAAGGATAAATTATGACAATGAGAGCTAATCTACACGATTTTCGCCCAATCCTATCAAAGGCATTGGACGGTTGTGACTGGTGGGGAATTCGAGAGTACCGCGAAACGACCCAATTTCGCATGGCAAGAAATGGCCAAAACGCAAAGAATGAAACTAGTTTTGATCATGGTGTGATGGTTGAGGCCATGGTCGCTGGAAAGATTGGCTACGGGGCCACGAATGAACTAACAAGTGATGGTATTGAACGTGCCTGTCAAAAGGCCAAGACCAACGCTCACTTAAGTGCTTTAAGTAGCTTGTTTACTTTTGATCCAAGTATCCGGCCAAAAGCTGTTGGAAATTATCATTCCAAGTTTGAGAAACCTTTAGAGGAACTTGCCCCTGGATTGGTGCAAGAGCGTCTCATGAAAACAACCAAAATGATGGCAGCTGATGAAGCCGTGATTGAGGCCAGCGCATATGTGATGATTACTGAAACTCAAATTAACTATTTAAGTTCTAATGGCTCTGATTGGTCTCAAACTTTTCATATGGTAACCAAAGACTTGAGTGCAACGGCCAAAAAAGGTGAAATTACTCAAAATCGTTCACTAGGTATGCAAGGTCGCCAATGGGGAGCAGAATCATTAGAAGAATCTCAACTCTTAAAAGAAAGTGAAAGAATCGTACGCGAAGTCCACCAACTCTTAGTGGCAGATGACTGTCCAACAGAGAAAATGGATATGATCTTGTCTCCCGATCAACTTTATCTTCAGGTCCATGAATCAATTGGTCACCCTTTAGAACTTGATCGTATTTTAGGAGATGAGCGTAACTATGCAGGCTGGAGCTTTGTAGGTCCTGAAGACTTCGGTAGTCTTCGCTATGGCCCTGATATCCTAAATGTAACTTTTGATCCAGGTCTACCTGGAGAGATGGCCTCTTATCAATTTGATGATAATGGTGTGCCGGCCACTAAAGAATTTCTTATTGAAAATGGAATTCTAAAAAATGGTATCGGTGGCATTGAATCTCAAAAGAGAAGCGGACTTGGCGGCGTCAGCTGTGCAAGAGCGACCTCTTGGAATCGTCCTGCAATTGATCGCATGGGGAATATTAATATTGAACCTGGCGAGAGCTCAATGGATGACATGATCAAGAGCACCGAAAATGGGGTTTTGATGCAAACAAACCGCTCTTGGTCTATTGATGATTATCGCAATAAGTTTCAATTTGGCTGTGAGTATGGCCATTTAATTAAGGATGGCGAAATCAAGGGCGTGGTAAAAAATCCTAATTATCGCTCTTCGACGGTTCCTTTTTGGAATAGCTTGTCCCATGTAGGAAACGGTGAAACGTTTGAAATCTGGGGATCTCCTTATTGTGGAAAGGGTGAGCCAAATCAAGTTATTAGAGTAGGCCACGCCATACCGACGTGTAAGTTTGAAAATATTGAAGTCTTTGGTGGGGCGTAAGGGGAATTTATGAATTCAGTAAAATGGGAAGAGTCATTTAAAAAGGCGAGTGAACTTCTTTTTAGTAATTTAAAAGAAGGCGAGTCACTCAATCTCAATTTTGATGGAGAAGAAACGACATTTTTGCGTTTGAATAATGCAAAAATCCGTCAGGCTTCGACAGTTGAGCAGGGCTCTTTAGAGCTTGAGCTTCACCTTGGTCAAAAGAAGGCAGATTTTGGGGTACCACTTACTCTTAATCAATTACAAAATGAAGAGGTTTTAAAAGAAGCACTGGCGAACCTTCAAAAAGAGGTGCGTTCTTTGCCAGATGATCCATTTATTAGTCCACTGACTAATGAAGGAACCAGTCGAACGGTTCTTGAAGGTGAACTTCCAGATGGAGAGTCTTTTATAAAAGCTGTTGTCAAAGAAACATTAGGTGCCGACCTCGCGGGCTACCTAACGACAGGACAAAACTATCGTGCCAATGCCAATTCATTAGGCCAGCACCACTGGTTTTCTTCAGATTCTTTCTTCTTTGATTATAGCTTGTACACAGCTAAAGAAAAGGCCGTTAAAGGCTCCTATGCCGGAAGCCACTATAAGGAGTCTGAACTTATCGATTCTCTTGATGATTCTATTCGCGCCTTAGAAGTAATGGATAGAGATCAAGTTGAGTTAAAGCCAGGTGCTTATAAATGCTATCTCGCGCCTTCTGCTCTTAATGAGATTGCAGGGCTCTTAGGTTGGAGTGCACTCTCTGGTGGTTCATATAAGAGAGGGGATTGTCCGCTTGCTGATCTTTATGAAGGAAAGCAGAGTTTTAACTCTGAAGTGACAATTCAAGAAAACTTTAATTTAGGTCTTAGTCCACGCTTTAATGAGTGGGGTGAAGTATCGAAGGAAGTTCTTCCCTTAATTGAACAAGGAAAAATGAAAGAGCTCTTTGTTTCTAGAGAGACAGCGAATGAATATGGGCTTACCTCTAACCAGGCCTCTTCTTCAGAAGGACCACGCGCGCTAGAGATCTTACCCGGTAATTTAAAACGAGAAGATATATTAAAAGAAATAGGCACAGGCCTATATCTTTCTAATCTTCACTACCTCAACTGGTCTGATAAAAATAAAGGCCGTATTACAGGCATGACTCGCTTTGGATGTTTGTGGATTGAAAATGGTGAAGTCGTCGGTCCCATTAAAGACCTACGCTTTGATGAGACGCTTTATCACATTTTTGGTAGTGGCCTGAAGGCACTTACTGATTTTTCAGAAGTGATGATGGAGACTGGAACCTATAGTGGCCGCTCTCTAGGGGGCGCTAAGCTTCCAGGAATGGTTGTAGAAGGCTTTAAATTTACCTTATAAGTCCTTCTAGAGGTGTATAAAGCATAAGCGAGGTGCGTTATACTTCTGTCTTGAAATACTTGTACAAAAGTTCTAAATTTGTCCCTCGCCATATCTAATCGAGGGACAAATTATGAAACACACCAAGGCCCAATTGGCCTTTCTCTTTTTTCTAATGATTTTCTTTTTCTCTAGTCTTCCAACAATTGCGGCCAAGCTTGAAGGAGTTGATCTGAAGGTTGGTGGAGATGGCTACGTTAGAGGCTACTCAAAGAAAACAAATAACAATAGTAAAGATCAGGGTTACGCTCAGATGTTGCGTTTAAAGTTGGACCTGACGACTAGTGATAAAATAAAAGTTTCAACTCGAACAGTTTTAACGGGTGACAAGTGGGCAGGAGACAGCACCAACAATACTGTGACTGGAAATAATGACAATGGTTCTGGGGGAAATGCTGTCCGTCTAGACTACGGTTTTATTGAAGTACCTTTTAAAGGTGGCGTCGTTGCCCGCGCTGGCCGTCAAACGGCTAACTTTTCAGATTGCTTTAATACTTGTGATGACCGTAGGGATCGCCTCCTTGTGATGAAGTTTATGGGAAAATATGTTCCTGCCCTTGTCTATGACAAGAGAGTTGAGGGAGTGACGACTAAAGAAGGAGACGATGCTGATATGTACGCAGCGGCGTTATTTCATCTAGATAAAACTCATGAGTGGGCCCTTCTTTATGCCACTTGGTATAACGATGATGACTCCTATGTTCTTCGTCACGTTCATAACTTTTCTCCTTATTACAAATACAAGGGTGATAACTTTAAGGCATTGGCGGTTTGGAACTGGCTAGGAGCTGGAGATAGAAGTTCTTGGTACCATGGTCATCACAATTCTTTCGCCCTTAAGGGAGAGTATCGCTTAACTGACACCTTAGAGTTTGGTGCACAAATGATTTACTCAGAAGACGGTGGTCTCATCACTTCTGGTTATGACACATTTTCTTTTGTTGTGAATAATAATCCAGATAATAATCAATCAAACTCACAACTTATTCGTCTTGGTGGTTTCGGTACATTTACAGGGGGCTCTCAAGATGATGAGTACTTTGTGATAGGGCGAGTTCGTCACTTTATGGGACCAATAACGACAGCTCTAGCTGTTGGTCGAGCAAGAGAATATATTAATCCAACTGAGTATGACCTTATGGTTTATGACTTTCAACTTCACTATCAATATACAAAGAGTCTTCTCTTTAAAGCTGGTGTGGCCTTAGTTCGTGAAGACCGCAGTGAAGAAGCAACTCTCTTCCAAATGGAAACAACGTTCTAGTTCTCAATTTAAATGACCTTAATATAGGCATATGACGATTCTTAATGATTAGTTCATATGCCTGTTGGTCTATTTATTTTATAAAACTTGTACTTATTTATAATTTTCTAGCATTTATTTAGGCGCAGGTTTAAAATCATCCTATGAAGATTATCCTCTTATTACTCACAAATTTATATGCCTTTGGCCCTGTCGATATTTCACAAATAAAGGGACAGGAACTTTTAAAGAATAAAAGTTGTGACTTACATCTCTCTTTTGGGTCTTATGGCTCTGGTACTCCTTTTAAAGTAATTAAAAAAATAAAGGCCTACCTTTTAGTTTCAAAAGGTATTGAAAAGTCCTATCAATGGAATTGGGGAAAGGAAGGAGAGTTTGATTATTGCCTTGTTTTAAAAGATAAAAAGCAAATGGATAAAATGTTCTCTGATATTAAGTTATTAATCCCTCTTGAATCAAGGCATGGTTACACTACCTTAGTGAATAGAGAAGGGATTACGCATAAAACGACCTGGCCAAAGAAATAGCAAGTCAATGTGCCATATAATGAGAAGTCTCACCTTTTTAACGTAAGGTTAACCTGAGGTTAACGTAATCCTTTATAATCCTTTTTTCTCCTAGAATAGTTAACCCAAAATTTGTAATTTCTTAGTAATAACAACCCTTTTTAGCTATTTACTAGGAGTAAAAATGAAAAATTTATTTATTGTTGCGCTTTCTATTTTGTCGCTTGCGACTTTTGCAAAAAGTAAAGATTTTAGAGATGACACAAAGTTTAAGGCAAGCTCTGCTAGTGCTGCTTATCAAATGGCCCAAAATGCTGTTGCTGAGATTAAATCTGCTGGTTATAAAGAAGTTCTTCCTTACCTATCAAAATGTAACCTTCGTCGTAATCAGTGGGGAGATAATTTCTTCTTCAAAAGAAACGCGTGGACCAACTCTTCTTGGGTTTATTTAAATCATGTTACTGGAATGTATACTGCTATTGTTAAAGTAAGCTGTACTATCAGAAAGAAAAGAGACTAATCGCCTCATAAGAGAAGAAGTACCCTTTCTAATTAAATTTTAGAAGGGGTATTTTTCTTTCTTACTAGCTAGCTGTTAAAAGTTCAGAAACCTTTATTATTGCCGACCTTAATGGTCAGAATCTTCTTTTTTATCTAATTAATGGCCTTATTTTTCACTGATTTATTCCGATAGGTTTTAGTAATGACTAAAAAACCTTATCTCTTCATTCTTTTGAACCTCTTGCTTATTTCATGCACAGGGCCTCTTATATCCAATAATTGGGTAAGAATTCCTGCTTCAATTGAAGCTGACAAAAGCTGTAATGGTTCTATGAGATATTTGATTGTAAAGAGAAGACGATCCAAGAAAATTGCTGAACTCATAAAAACTGGAGACATTACTGCTTTAAAAAGACTTTTTTGGGATGCTCATCAAAGTGAACGAGAAGTATCTAAAAAGCCTTATAGTCGTTTTTACCGCAAGCTGAGAAGGCTTAATCAATCTAGTCACGTGCCTGCCTTATTTCAGACAAAGAATAAATTTGTTGGCGATGAAGATACCTTTAGCACGATTATTAAAGTTGTTGATGATGATGTTTCCGTTGGAAAAGAAGAGGCACTTGCACTTGAGGATGTTCTTGGTTGGGTCGATTATGTATCCAATTACAAAAATAGGTTTGATAAAGTCATTGAGTCTGGTGCTGAAAATACGCTCGTATTAGATTCTTTAGGGCAAAGGGTTGCGAGAAATGGGGATGTTAAGAGAAACTCATTTCCTAGGACATTTAAGGTTCCAGTTCTTAATAAGGACGGAGTCGTAAATGAAAGTGATATATATTTTGAAAACTACGATGACTTAATTGACTTTATCAAAGACAAAAAGAGAGAGGTCAATCTATCTTTTACACAAAATTTCATAGATGAGTTTTTTAAAAAGAGTCGTTTATACAATGTAATGGTGGATCAGGCACTCTTTGTTAGGCGTCTTCAACTGATCATAGAAAGATTAAATAGCATTCCTCGCGCCAAGTTAAGTGAAGACCAATTGGCCTTAAAGGCCTTAATTGAAGAAACTTTAGCACAGCCTAAAAACCAAGCTAGATCCGATGCAATGAAGGTTGTAAGAGACAAAGAGCTATGGGGCGAATTCTGGGCGACGCTCAAGTTTTGGAAAAGTAAGCGTGTGGCCACAGAGGCGAAGTATACTCTTCCATCCTCTATCTTAGATAAAGCTAAAGCGATGAGTCCATATGGAGTGATGGTTCGTTCTACCGCAATTATTGCCATCGGAACTGGCGCCATTATTACCCCGATATCAATTGTCTACAATGACAACCCTTGGGTGATGTATATCACTAGCCTTATATCAAACTACTTTAATGACTTTCTTGTTTTTGATGCAGGCCTACCTTCATCTTCCTTGAGTAGTTGTTATAAATCTGAGAGGGCATGGAGCATTGAAGAGGGAAGTACAATGAATAGTTTTGTTGAGTCCCATTTATCTCGCTTTACAGCTTTTCAAAGAATAGACCCAAGCTATGACCCTGGCCAAGACCCTAACTATGTTGAAAAGAAATTAGAGCTTCAGGCGCTATGCTCTAAATTAAGACTAGAGTATAAATCGGCCAATAGGCATGTTGAAAACAAGGAACTTCTGAGTGAGCACGGCTATCGATTTGCAGTACATCTGGTTTTGATTGATCTTGTTAAGGAGAGTGAACCTAAGGGCGAACAGATTGCTCCTCTTTTGTATGACTACTTTGAGTTAAGTGAATTATATGAAGATAAAGATAAGGCGGAGGCAATTGCGAGTAGGATTGAAGGTCTTACGAGTCCCTCTTTTTTAATAAAACTAAAAACTTATCAAGATCAGGTCGGAGAAATTGTTCCACGCGTTCGTGCAGGGGATTTTCCTATCTATTATCCAAGTACTGATGATTTCTTTGAAAAGATACAAATTTCACAAGAGTAACTTTATACCTAACATATAATCAAAATATTGTTTGACCTATAAATGTAAGAGGCCAGATAAATCTGAACTCTTACATTCGAAGTGTATTGGTAATGGAGGAATCTTAAAACCAGTAGTGAACGCCAACTTGGCCTAGTAAGTCATTAGAGCCTACTTTGCCTGAAGTGAAACCAATTGTTCCATCAACCATGAGCTTACTAAAGGTTAGGGTTGCACCACCGTTTATATTAGTATTTGCTGTCTCGACTGAACCAAAAATCTCAGAGGTTAAGTCTTGTTTGAATGAACCTCTCCAAGTTAGCCAAGAAGTAGCATCAGCTTCGAAGCCGATATTTATATCCAAACCACGAGTTTTAGTTGTTACTGTGGTTGTTACTTTGTCATCTTGTTCTTGATAGAAGTAGGAAATATCTGTGATAACACGACTTGTGTTGGAGACTTCATACTCGCGACCAAGGCCTACTTCGGCCTTCATCGTTTCACGAGTTGTTGCTGCTCCAGACGTTGGTTTTATTTCATAACCAAAGCCACTGTATACGGCCCAAACAGTCATATCCATAAAATCATAAGTAAGACCTACGTTATAACCAAAGTCGCCCTCAAACTTATTTCCTGTAGAGAGTTCTGATTCATTAAACATATCAAGATTGGCAAAGAACTCCATCTCTTCCATTATGGCGCCAAAGCCAAGTCCGTATGCCGTATTGGTTCCAGAGGTCAGCTTATTTTTTCCATAATTAACACGAACTCCCCATTTTGTAGAATCACCTCCACTTAAAAAGAGGTCAATAAGGTCATCTGATTGAGTGTAGGTGTTTGTCGCCCGTGCTGTATTTTGGGTTCTTTGATCAATATCTGCACCAAAGTATACTCCATAGTTCATGGCACCAGCGCCCATAAAGTAGCCACCCTCGCCATCACTGGTCGTACTATTAACAGCGGTGTTATTCCATTCTGCGAGGACATAATCTTTTTGAACTGCTGCGTACGCGGCATTTCTAAAAACATTACGAGTGTCATCTAAGTAAAAGGATCCAACTTGTTGGCTTTGACCAAGTCCTTGCATGCGCGCCCTTGTTGCATTCGCCGAATGGCAGGCAATTAGTAGTATAACGGTTGAGATGAGAGTTTTTTTAAGCATAGCAATTCTCCTTGGCCTTTTGATATTTTTGGCAACGGTTTAAAAATTTTAGCCACAGTATACTTTTTCAATAATGGCCAAAATGATCTAGCTCACTTTTTTTACTTTCAAATGTTAGATTTCAAGGGAAAGGGGAGACGGACAGCAATGCTAAGAGTTTTGGAGAGATTAGACCTTAAGAAATAGGCATTTTTCTTGATTTTCCTCAGTGTGAAAAATTTCGTACTTGAATAAAATATTGGCAGACTTAGTTTTTAAAGGAGTAAAAATGAAAGTGTTAGTAATATTGAGCTGTCTTTTTTTTAATTTGAATAGTTATTCTTATAGTATTTTTACCTTAAAACCACTTGACTGGTCTCAAGTGAAAACGGTTGATGTTTTTATTGCGGGCTTTGGTCATGAAATGGGTCTTCAGTTTTTATCTTCTGCCATCACCCGGGCCAAGGTTCACGATGAGCGATATCCCGAAAGTCGTGCTCAAATTATTTTATGGGCCAAAGAATGGAATAAAAGCAGAGATACCGCCGTTCTTAGAAATCGGGGGATGAGGATACTATATGCAAATTCTAGGAAACTGAAGAATAAATATATCTTTGATTATCTCAACCAGCTACCTTCAATTAGTTCATTGCATATAGTAAGTCATAGTGCCGCTTTTGCAGGAAATGCTATTCAAAAATCAACAAGTCGCTTGGGCCCTGAAAATTTTCCTTGGAAAGAATTAAGTTCTAAATTTACGCCAGATTCCTACGTATATCTTCATGGGTGTAATACTGGTTTCATTGTTGCTCCAGCGATATCAACATTATTAGGAAGGCCGGTCTTTGGTTCCTTAACATCGACAGATTTTCAGGAGATTTTTGCTAATGGTAATTGGTACCATAATAATGCAGGGGTCGGACAATTCCCTTCTGGTATGACGAGACTTGGAAGTAGTGGAGAGCTTTACAACGAGAGCCTTTCTTGTCAAAAAGGTTTTTGTCACCGCATGATGGCCAATCGTCATCCTTACCGTGGTTATTGGGGTCGCTACGAAGTAGGTCTACCTTATTACCGACCTTTTTGTAACTATGGTTCCAGTGTTAATCAGGATTGTCGCGTGGGGATAGCTCAGGCCATCTTCACAACCCCAACAATATCATCTAGATCTTGGGAAGATAAAGTTTTAGATCATATGTGCCCACGCATGGCCGATGCTGCTACTTTTGATAATTGTGTTGCTGTTCTAAAGGGGCAAGCTGGGAGTAGAGTTTTTATCGGAAAATATCTTGGCTGTAGTCTTAAAGGCTGTGATTTTAAGTTAGTAAAAGGCCGCAATCGAAATGGAAAGGTTATTACAAACTTCGTTGGACGAGATGAAGGAGTCCAACAAATGATAAGAGATTTCAATTTCTTTTTGAGCTTACGATAAATTAAAAAGCTAAAAAGAAAATTTACTGCTTTATCAAGTAAATAATTCGACCTTCCTCTACGCCTACCTGCTCAATGGTTGCACCACCTTCAGCAGTATCCATTAGGAGGTTTAACTCTTGTTGAGTATATCCAGCACGATTGCCGCCTCTAGGATCGATTGTGACTCTTATGGAAGTTCCATTAGGTGTTACTTCGGTAGCGGTCACAGGAAAAGAGCCAGCGGTCTGAATTAATAGTTCATAGGCACCGTTTAGGCCTGGGTTAGTATCAAGGACTTCTTCATCAAAAACTTCAGAAAGGCGGTCTTCGGCATCAACTAAATCTAATCGATATATCTTTTGAGTTCTTGTTAAGCTATCTACATCAACGTTACGAGGTAATTCGGCAGGTTCTCTGGCACCTGTAACTCCATTATCAGGTCTTGCCACTGGGATGGGCACTTCAGTGGTCGTGATCGGCCGAGTATTCAAGATCGCCTGGCCACTTTCATCGAGAGGGGTCAATGTTACAGTTGAACTTCTATTTGTACCTTCTCTTGCTACACTGACTTGATAACCTGGGTATTGTCCACCAGAAAAGGCTTCCTCTGTTTTACCAGTACTGGTGAAGGAGATGACTCCACTTGAATCCCGGGCAAGTGAGTTAACGCCAACTCCATCAGAAATTTCAGTCATTGTGGCGCTCTCTGCGGTAGAAAGAGTAACCCCATCCCTTTGAGCGATGGCCTCGACTCTTGCCGCAGGCGGTGTGCCAACAATACGGATTCCACCATTAGGAGACGTTTGAAATGATGCTCTAGAGCCAACTTCAGGGTCATTGTTAATTAAATTTAAGAATTGTGCTTGAAAGGCCAGTATTTGGTTTGGATCATCAGCATGCAAAATCATATCACCTGTCTCTGTAACCTCAATGCGAAAGCCCTCAATATTATTTTGGGCGGCCACATTTCTTAGGTCTGCAATTCTGCTTTGCCAAAAGCTAGGAATAAATGTTCCTTCACTAATACCGACATCGGCAACAGCTGCTTCATCATCGCTTAGGTTGGTGCTATTTGATTTTACGCAGGCCTCTTGTAAGTCCTCGTTATTAATTTGCTCATATATACTGTCAGCATTCATATCTGAAGCAGCATTTAAGTGAATTGTAGATAAAAATCTTCCCTGGCGATCACGGATATTTACTGAGACTGGTACACGCTGTTGAATTCCGCGAATTCCTGGAGTGTGGGGAAGACCATCGCTCGCTAAGCGGCCCTCTATTGATAAACCACAATTACTTAATTCAAAGGCCTCGTTATTTCCCGTATCACGGTCAACAGCCTGAACGCTTCCAAAATTACAATTGGTTCTTTCTTTTACCCTATCAAGGGCCGAATATAAGTTTTCGAGTCTTAAATCACCATTTTCGATACGCGGACAAGCGGAGTTATTACAAAAGCTTTCAAACCTTGCCTGGTTCTCTCCGGTAGTTAGCTCGGCCATAATTTCTTCTTTAGTGGCATCAGGTCTTAATTGAGAAATACTTAAACGACCCAAGCGTTCGTTATTACTCCCAAAAAAGTAGAAAGAAAATTCAGCACCGCCAGTAGGTAGACCACTAGACTTCATTGCTCCTTGAACACCTGAACGGCAGGCAGAATCTTGAAAGTCCATGAGTTGTGAAAGGGACTCACTATCAATTGCTTGGATGCCATAAAAACGACATTGGCGTTGATTTCTCAACTCCTCCATCGCTGCAACCATATTACCAAAGTCACTGTTAAGTTCATCATTACACTGAGGTTGTCCAGGAGTCGTGTTGGCACATTGGGGGAAGAGTTCGTCAGGAGTGATACCATCTATTCGGCCGGCCTCAACTGCAACGGCCGTTAGCCCGAGGGAGGCGTCAAGACTCGAGCACATGCCATCAGAATTAAGCCTCTCTCCATCTTCACTACAACGATCGGCAATTACGTTTTGTAGATTTCTAAAATCTTCTGCCCTTTCTTCATTAAAGAAATCACTTTCTCGCCATGGTGGAAGGTCATTGCTCTCTCTTATTTCATCAAGTGTTACAGAAGCTTGTTGGCACTTTTGTGATAGACCGTTGTAACCTCGGCTTATATCAACACAGATTCCTGCGTGGTAGGGGCTACTATTATTTCTCCTACCATTTATATTGGGAAACTCATCTCCTGCAAGACCCTGCTCTATGCCAGGTCCAAAAATGAGAGGATTACAACGAAAGAGATTATTAGCACCACAGTAATCATCCCCATCATAGGAGTTTGTCTCTAGGCCTTCAGCAATGGCACGCGCGCCTGGGCCCCAAGGAACCGAGCAGCTTCCATTTCTTTGAGAAGGCCACCCTCCAAAAAGGCAGGTGTTATTACCATCAGCGGCAAAACATTGGTCTATAAACAAGTCAGAAACTTTCTCTAAAAATTCTAATGAACTGAAGCGGCTTTTATAATATGTTGGATACTTTTCTTTCTTTTCTAATTCGATCAATATTTTTGTCATGGTAAGGTGGTGTCTCGCTCTTAATTTGACTGGCATTCTTCCAAGATTAGCTTCCCTTATAAAGGAAAAGTTTTTCTTCTGGGAGGGCCCGGCCATTGTGGGGCAAGAGAGTAAAAGAAAAATGGAAATTCCTAGGATCTTTAAACAAAAACTCATGATTTACCTCAACATTAATTAACATCTACTTTATCGGTGTTTTATTCATTATTCTTGAAGACTCCACTAGGGGAAAGAAACCTTTCTAGTAAGGTGTCGAACGCAGTATTTTTAATAAGTTGTGGGGTTTTGTTAGACTTTTTTATGGTTTTTTTATGCCATATTACTTGGGCAATTTAGGAGAATTACTTAAGAAAAGCTGATAAAAAATGGCCATATTTAATAATAATTTTCTTAGAAATTGGCGCATTGACTCAGATAAAAGTGATACCGAAGTAGGGATAGCTGTTAGAGCTTTCCTCTTTTCATCATTTACTACTTGAGTTAACTTTAATCTATGCTTAAAAACTCACCGTGGTTCGAACTTTATACGTTTGCTCCGCCACATTTTCCCTTCTGTGATGAATTTAATGCGGACTGGGTTTTAGACCCAATAGATACTTATAGTTCATTTTTCTATACTATCGTCGCTGTTATAATCTATTTTCAAGGAAAACACTCACCTAAGGCCTTAAGGCAAATGGCCTGGATTCCCTTTTTCCTTACTTTTGGTTCCATTCTTTTTCATATGAGTTTCACGTACATATTTTTAGTTGCAGACTTCCTAGGAATCTTTTTCTTAAGTTTTTATGGAATCAATCTTAATTTTGTACGCCTTGGAAAGGTCGAAAAAACAAAAGTCATTCGTTTATCTATGGCAGGTACGATTCTTTATGGACTGCTCATGGCGCTTCTCTATAGTATAAAAGTACATACTGGTCTACTGATGCTTCCACTGTTGTTCATTCTTATCCAGAGTGAATGGAGATGTTTTAAGCTAGAGAAAGAAGTAGACTATAGCACCTACAAAATGGCCTTAGCTCTAATCGTTCTTGGCTATATAGCAATGCTTTTAGAGGGAATACCATTTCAGCTTGGGTGCCTGGAGGGGCCTTTTAAAGGAAAGCTTCAACTTCATCTTATTTGGCACCTATTCTCCGCTATATCTATGGTCTTAATTTTTCGATTTTATAATCAAGAAGGTATCAGAAAAAGTTTTCAAGAGGATACTGGTCAATAAAACTTCAAATGATAACTATTTATATTCTCTATTATTCCAAAACATTGTAAAAGATGATTGGTATCATTTAGCTCTTATTCTTACGGGACTATCCTGAGTCTTAAGGAGAAGCGTATGAAAAGAACTTGGGTTTTAGTTGCGAATAAAGCAGGGGCAAGGCTATTCGAAAGAAAAGGCCTACACGAACTACATCTAGTCGAAAAATTTGATCACCCAGAGGGCACTTTGAAAGAAGGGGATCTAAACTCTGATCGATCCGGAACGTTTGGTTTTCAAGCAATTGTTCGTGAGGATCAATCTGTAAATCATGAAAATGAACTGTTTGCTAATGATCTTACTAATTACCTTGAAAAGGGGAGAACAGATCATCGTTTTGACGACTTTATCTTAATTGCTGGTCCCGGTTTTAATGGAGTTGTTAAATCAAAGCTAAATAAACAATTAGAAAAATTACTTTTTAAAAATATAGTGAAGGAAATTTCGCTAGAGGATGAAAAACGAATATGCGATCTTTCGAACCAATAAGTTTTTCCTTACAAAGGAGGGTATGCTTTCGAATACCTTCCTTCTGACATTTTATAAAAATTAAAACCTGAGTTGTTTCCAGAAATCTTCTGGATTAATATCTTTTGATCTAAGTAATCGTAAATGTAATTCTCTTAAATCTTCAACATCTAATAGGCTTTGTTCAATAATAATAGCGGATTCTTCCTTTTGACCACTTAGCTCTAAGGCCTTTACTAAAAAAAAATACCCACTTATAGTATTAGGGAAATTCTGAATGAGAGCATTTGAGACTTCAATTACATTTTGATAATCTCTTTTCACTAAGGCCCTATATAAGGGGATTTCAACTAAATCTTCATTCAAGTAATCTTCTTGTATTAGAAGACGGTTTTCTAAACGATTTTCCTCTTCTTCCATTTTATTTAGCTTCGTTGCAATTAATCCCCTTAGTAGATCTCTTTCTTCTTGATCTATACTTCTAATAAGCTCCCTCTCTAGCATCTCGATTTGGTTATCTAAGCGATTTAGAGAATTATTAGTTTTTGCGATTAGAAAGGATTCCTTTCTTAATGCGTATTCACTCCTTATATCAAAACTAGACATTGTTTCTAGTAGCTCATCTATGGATTCATCATGAAACTCACCACCTTGTGTGTTTTCCTTTCTCAACAAAAGTAGAAGTTTTGCTTTGTAGCTAGAGTAAACATTTGGGTTTCTTGATATCAATTCATCAATAACCTTAATTCCTTTGTCTATGTCTGAGATATCTAAATGAAGTCTAGGCTTAAGGGTGGATTCGATAAATTGAGTTAATTCAGAAGTTTCCTTTTCTTGTAGGTTCGTAAAATCGTTATTATCTCTCTCCTTATTTCTATCCTCCAAACCTTTTTTTTGAGTTTGTAGTTTAGTTAATGTTGTTTTTTCTTTAATTTTTGGTTTTTTAAATGAACGCCAAGATAACGACTTTCTTTTATTATTAGAAATAAGGTTTCTTTTTATACTTAAAACAAGTTTTTGTTTTTTATTACGTTCATATTGAAAAAGATATAAGGCAGCTGTTGAGGTTATTAAGAGAGAGAGAAAAAGAGTTATATTTTTTTTATTCATACGAATGGACTACTATTAATCGGGGCTGAAGTATTCTGAGAAAAGTGAATAAAATGTCCGGTACTTTTTTAATGGTACCGGACAATTGATTAACTAGAGATTTTAATATGTCTGCTGTTTTTCATTTGGTCAGGGTTTTTTTGGAGTTCAATACTTAGAACACCATCCTTCATTTTTGCACTAACCTTTTCTAAATCAAGATCTTGAGCGAAGGGCAGTGTACGATAAAATTGGCCGTGATAACGTTCCCTTCGAAGAATACCCTTACTATTTTCTTCGTTTTCAGTCTTTTTTTCACCTTTTACAATGAGGACATTATCCCTTAATTCTACGTCAACATCATTGGCAGACATTCCAGGTATTTCTACTTCTACGTGATATCCCTTGTCTGTTTCAACAATGTCGGAAGCGGGCATAAAGCGAGTTCCCGTGGTTGGCCACATATCATTAATTTCCATGGGGTAATTTTGATTTCCAAAGAAACTACTGATTTCATTTTGAAGACTTTCCATAGTTGAGATGAGGTCATTCTTCATGACAGGGTTACTTCTTCTTGTTAGATTAAACATATAAACCTCCTAATACTGGTTTTTGCTGGTTAGTAGCAAGCTTTTTGTATCTAAGTTATTAGGAGATAAAAATTGATAAGCTCATCTTGGGATCTGATAAAAATCAGAAACCCAGATGGGCCATACTTTGTAAGATTCAGTTATTGTTGACGACGGCACTCTGGGCCAGATTCAATTTCCGTATCTCGGAATTTTTGATTGGCCTTTAAATAACGGTCTCCTTTATCTGAAGAAAACTTGAAGAAGTAGGATAGGTCGTAATCAGTGTCTTCAATTATTTGGTTGTTACCATTTGGACCTAAGAGAAGTCGCTTTACTTTTCTTGATTGAAGGGTGGCCTTTACATTTGTGAGGGTCAATGGAACCTCTGAATAGTCTGTATCTGGTTGAAAGACAAGGGCAAGATCTGGATTGACTGTAGAGTCACAAGACATGACTAAAAGACCATCTTGTTCGCCCTTTATACAATTCTCCGTGAGAAAATTAAAAAGAAGGTGACCCTTAAGTGCCAGACTAATGAAATCTAAGGTCGCCTTTACTTCAGGTAGACTACTCTGATCGGCCTCTTCTATAAAGAGGGCTCGGTCGTTACTCCAGATAACCTCGCCATTTACTTCTCTGGCAGGTGAGCTTCTGGATATTCCTGTATAAAATGTCGTCTGGTCTCCAATTTCATGAAGCGCCAATTGTGCCCGAGGTATCCCTTCAGAGTTCATATCATTGTCTGTACACAACAAATTTGGTCTTTTGGTCTTCAGGTCTTGATATAGACGGTATGAATCGATAGCACTTAGTGAACCAATGGGAAGAGTAGTGTCTAGTGGATACACTTGATAATATTCAATAACATTTGAAATGGTAACTTCATCATTATAACGACAGTCACTCATCACTACCAAGGCAGAACGGTCGCGAAAACCAATTGGTAATCCAGAAACTGTGAGCCTCTTTGATTCTTTTATTAAGGCACCACTACAAACAACTGAGTCTTGATCTTGATTAAAGCTAACTTGATATAGTTCTGGTTGATAATCTCCAAAAACTCTATCGGCAAGAACCTTTTTGAAGTACTCACTTGGATTTTCCAACCCCTCTGTGACAGATATGTTGGATACATCTTTAAGTTTGGCAAAAAGAAGCTCTTCAAAGAAGTTTGCCTTGGTGACAAAAGCGTTGGCGGGAATTATTGCCATTAACCCAGCAAATAAAATAGTTTTTTTGATAATCTGATGGCGCATACCTTTTCCCCTCATAATCTTCTGATTTTGAGGAAACATAGCATTTTTTCTCATGAGATTGGGGTGTGCCTATCGTTTTTACTGGATACTGGTTAGAAGGGGAGAATTAACTCCCTAAAATTAGGCTATTGCTGTTGAATGATTTCAAAGCTAAAGCTTAGCCTATCAATCATTGAACCCTGATCTTTAAGAGCAATGAGAGCACTCTGACTTAAAACAATTGTTCCCCCTAGGGTGGTTGTGTCGACCAGAGTATAGGTAGCATGTTGAGGGTTGTAGTTGCCATTAATGAGAGGCTTGATTGATTTGACCCTTACTCTGGCATTTGACGTTATTGTAGGATTTGTTAGTTTATAGCTATACATATCGTACTCTTGAATATCGATTGTAAAAGTCGCCATAACTCCAACAAGGTTACTAATATCATAAGTAATAGTAGCAATGACGGCATTACTTACATCATCTAAGTTAATGTTGGGGTCATTACTTACGACCACTCTTGAAATTTTTGTTCCATCCTCACGTTGACGAACTTCAAGTACATGGCCATTTCCTGCAGGAATAAAAAAGTTTACAGGATTTTGGTTTGCAGTGGTGCTTACTTCTCGCCACTCAAAACCAGTAGTCTCCGTAATATGCCATTCCTGGTAGTTTCCATTGTCTACTTTAATATGGAAACTATTGTCCGCATTTCCCGGAGCATCGACTAAGGCATAAATTTTGTAAGCGTCGCTTATAGTATTATCAAAATTTAGGTAACCGATACCTGCTGCGGCATTGTTATTTGGAAGGTTGCCACCATTACCATTTGGAACATGGATATAATTAATACCATTATCAACTCCTCTTACCATCGGTGCCGCTAAGGAAGCAGCTTCGGTCTCAAGGACGATAGTGCCATTATCCATTGCATTGTCTGGATCAAGCTCTTCAATTAAAGCTCGTGATTCAACAGTAGTCATCATAGGGTCTGGTGGGGTTGGTCCACCGCCGGTCGTTGTGCCACCTGTGATGGCCTCTACTTGGGCCTTCCAGTTTTCAATGGCCATCTCCATTTCTGTGGCATCAGCATTACAATTGGCACTCCAACAATTGTGGGCCTCATCTCTGAGCTTCGCCACCATTCTTGAAGAGGGGATATTGTCAAAATTAACTTTAAAGCTATCTACGACAGCATTGTGTGCTTGAGTGATATCGGCGACTGCGTGTAATGGCGTTTGGAATGACCCATGACAGTTAATACAGCGTGCACGGGTAATGGTATGAACAGTAGCACCAAAGGCTTGAATGCTGACATCTACATTAGATCCAGAGCCACCTGTCGTAGTACCAGATCCACCAGTATTTGTACCTCCAGTAAATGTATCTCCACTATTATCATTGGAAACTGGACTGCTGGAGGTAGAGTCATATTTAAGACCGCTCTTTTTTGATTGAGTTGGACCAAGACAATGGTTGAAACTCACCAAGATGGTGCCCAAAAATAATATAACTAGGACAAGACGGTTTGTAGATTGACCCACACGATCCTCTCAGTTTTTCAGTTAAACTATAGGGTTAAAAATTAAGTAATTATTTAGCTGTGCACCGAACGGATTATCCCCTACGACTGCACTCAAATTACCTTCTTCCCCATGGAGGGCCAAGTAATTGGCCGTAATTAGTTTTGCAAGATTTGTCGAACTATTTGACGAGGGTGTAGCCGTATTCTCAACGCCACCACTGGCCTTATAGTATCCAACTTGGCGGATACCGTTTCTTAGAACTGCTCTACCAGCATCACGATAAACCAACATAAAGGCAGAGCTTCTCTGTCCAGAGTCACCAGTCCAAACATATTTACCACGTCCTTGGGCACTGTTATCAAGTTCTTCTCTTGCAACAACACCACCGTCAGTAATAACGTAAATCATGACATTTTTTTGCTTTAAAGAAGCAAGCGCGAGGACACGGCCGATGAGGGCACCAGCATCAAAGTCTCTAACTTCACCAGTTGCTCTTGTTTTATTGTGATAGTCGTATCCACCTTTTTCAATAACTCCGACACCAATATGTCCATCTAAGACAAGTTTCGCGATGGTGGCCGTTTTTCTCTGATCGCCATTATTTAAATCGTCAAATGCAGTGTTAACCATAGCATCCTGACTGGCGTCTATTGCGTCAGCAGAGTATTGATTAATTAGATCTTGAGAACCAATATAACCACACTTCACGAGGTTTTTAATCTGGTCCGGTAAGGCCTGCTGGTTAAAGGCCATAATTTTTGTCTCACTCATGCGCTCAATGGCCTTAAGAATTCTCTGTGCCTTTTGGTCGTTAAAGAGAGAGCCTAGCTTTCCAATGTTAACTAGTCCAAGTGCGTCCTGAGGACGGTTAAGTTGTACCGGTTGAAGAGCAGGATTAATACTGGACATAGGGGCAACAGACTTCCCACCTGATTCGGAATCTCTGGTACCAGCAAGTTGAGAAAGGCCACCTTGAGCACCAGCGCGATTTAACCAATAGGCGGGATTGAGAGTATTATTTGCGGTGTCGTCACTCGAAGAGGAAGCGAAGAGAGCTCCATCTACCTTCGCCCTTACGGCCGCATTTGTTGTGGATTGAACCCCACGTAATATGCCAGAGTCGCTATGAAAGACGAGGCCTAATTCATTATTGGTCTGACCTGCAAGACTTGGGTGCATGTCCATGGGTAAACCCAACGACATATAGTCGGGCAGGAAATCCATCTGACCGCCAGCACCTCCGGCCATAACATTAGAGCCAGGAATATTGGCTCCACCAGAAAGGTCAAAGATGATAACAGGAGTTTTTGTATTCATCTGCGGAACGGGACAGCCCATTGCCTGAGCATGGGCACTATTGGAAGTGAGAAGACTTAAGATTCCCGGGGCCATGGTAAAAGTCGACATGGAGATTAATCCATGAGAGAGAAAATCACGGCGCGTCTTTAGCTGGTGACCTTCTAAGCAAACAGGACCATTCGTCTTAAGTTCGTTTCCTGAAAATTTCTTTTTCATAACCATATCCTTAAAGGAATTTACTTTTACATTAATGTTACTTGGGCACTTGCAAGGGCAGCGGTACAAACCCCTTTCATCGTTACTTGGGTGGTTGTAGCACTACCAAGATTTTCTCCATTTAGGAGGTCGTTCATTAGGCTTAACATCTCAAGTTGAGAAGTTGTACGGTTACCACCGACATTTGGGCCCCAGAACTTATCAAGTGTTTGATTAATAACCAGCGTCTTCTGGGTATTATTAGCGAGTACTTGATTAGGAGAGTTACCAAAGTTTAGTCCAGGCCATACTGCAGCTCTAAGAGTTCCAGAGTTGACCAACTGATCACAATATTCTGCTGCAAGCTTTGTTATCGCAACTTGGTTTGAGGATAAGAAGGACTTTATTGAATTATCCGTTGGTAGCTGAACCTCAAGCTCTCTAAAAGTATTGTTAATGGCATTAGTACCAGCAGATATTCCTGTCACCACACTCATGGTTTCATTTATCTCTTCAAAGTTTTTCACACCGATGTCAATCTCTGCACTTTGAATCACCACTGGTGGAGGAGCAGGTGTATTCATTGGCGGTGCCGTTGGAGCAGGCGTTACTACAACCGGAGGTGCTGTCGCTACTGGTGCCGCCGGTTGATTATCCTGCGCAACAGGTGACGAGCTTGATGTCGTTGCCGTTGATTTTGAGTTTGTTTTCTTCTCAAGCACACAATGGTTGAAAGAGAATAGCATGAAGCCTAAACTCGCCACGGTGGCCAAGATTCTTGCTTTTGCATTCATATTACTCTCCTAAACATAGGGTTGAGGTTTTAGATATTAAGTTTTTCATGTTGTAGAGATCATTTTGCTCAAATTCACCTGCGTACGATTGAACGGCCGCGATATCACTGGCACTTTGAGGTTCCTTAACACAGACAAGTTTGAAAACTTTCTCGGCCATGCACTGACTGAAGGCCTGTGATCTTGCTAGATAACGGCCAAGGCTTCTCGCACCCGTACCACTTGCAGTTCCTCGCCAACCAACAACTGAGTTTTGGCCAGTGGCCCATAGATTTAGCCATGAATCATCTGTTACTACGTTTCCGTCAGTAAAAAGAACGTTGGCATTAATTTTAGGGCTTACTTGATTTACATTGTGAGTGATTTGCGTCCCGTCCCAATCAAAGTAGGCGAATGCACCTCCAAGGGAATCTTGACCAGCGTGGCAACCCACACACTTGTTCTTATATTGTCTTGAGTCTCCACCTGGGGCACGATCAACATCTCGTCTGACGTAACCATCTGGTACAGTAATATCGTGAAGGGCTTCGAAATCTTTGCATAAGAAATTCATAAAGGTAAAACGAGTCATCGCACGGTTTGTTCCGGCATCAAAGAATGACTTTGCAGATGCTCTGGTCGTAATAACACCAGCAGTGTCCGCTACACCTGTTACTTGTGACTGGACAACTTCTTGAAGAGTTTGCGCTAGGCTAACTCTATTATCTTCGAGGTATTCATAGTGATCATTATTGGCATTATCATAAGCAGGTGCATTGTTATCTGAACTTACATAAAGATAATCTCCATAGAGAACACGATCAAAGGGACGGTTGTCGCGAATGATGCCAATAACGGTTGCGACGTAATCGTTTAGAGGAACACGATTCGTTTGTTCTTCATTGGTCCAGTCTTTTACCCAGTTTTTGATGACAACATCATAGAAGCGTGGGTTTTGCATCGCTATATCTGCAGCTGCCTGTGCTTGCCCATTTTGGATGAGGTTTTCCATCTGGGCCAGAACCACTGTACTTGGTGGTACACCTGTAAGGCGATTGTGTAGGCGATATGCTTGTTCCCTTGGTCCTGCAAAACTTAGAGGACTAAGGAAAAAGATTAAAAGAAGATAACGACAAATTCGCATAGCACTCTCCCTCTCATTGATTTGAGATTTCGTATAAAGCAATAGCTTCTCGGAAGGAAAGGGGGGAGAGCTTTAGTCGGAATAGCGTTTAGTTTTTGTCGGGATAGTTCTTGGTTTTAACTAGTCGAATTTACTGGTAAAAGTGGCGAAGAGTCTCTTGGTCTTTTTCACTTAAAATGACTCCGTCGTGCTTATCAAGATACTTTCGTCGAGTTTGGAGCCAGCAATAAGACATAATGGATTCTCTATCATACTCAGTGAAAATTAACGTTGAATCATGGGGAGTTTCAAGTTCATTTGGCTTCTTAAAATTCAGAGTAACCTGACGTGTGTGACAGAGCTCATCTTCTTTGGCATCTGAATTAATATGCTCATGCCTTAGACCGGCAACATGACCGAACTCATGAACAACGGTACCGCTATTTTGCGTGTATAAGGCGATATTTGAAATAAGACCAGACTTGCCAAAGAAGCCAGTAGATGACGCTTCTTCATCAATGGTAAATAGGCCTTCTTCGCCAATAACTGCTCTTCCATTAAAGCTAGGCCTAGAAAAAATAGGAATTTTGCTCTTAGCTTCCATGACGATTAGGTCAGGGGCTTGGGTCTGTGAGCAGTCTTTCCAGCCAACAAAGTGGATTCCTGTTCTCGCAGGAGAAAAATTGCGCTCTACGGCCTGTTGTACTTTGGCCTTTTCTCTTTTTGATAGTTCCTTAGGAACAAATTCAAACTTACTCTTTGCCATCTTTATTGAGTTTATTCTGGTTTGAGCTAATTGGTCTTCCTGATCATACCAGCAGGTCTTTATCGCCAATTTATCCCAAAGGGTGTGAGGCTCTATGATGCCTGCTCTTGTCGTTACGGAGAATAAAAGTATAAAAGGGTAAATTTTCTTCATTTGATTGTGATAACTCAGCTTTTGACCCCGATAAAGAATATTATTTACAAGCTATAACATTTTCCTAAATTCTCTTAGAATAGATGTATGAGCAAACAAGAAGATCAGAATATTGATAAGGCCATTTTTGACGTTCCTCTGAGTGAGGTGACTTTAACCGAAGTTCCCATGTTAGAGGGAGACTGTACTTTAAAAGAAGCGGTCTCTCTTATGCAAAAGCATCACGTGGGCGCTTTATGTTATGTCAGGGATAAGTGCGCTACCGGAATGATTTCTGAGAGAGATCTTGTGCGTAAAATTGATTTAGATGACCTGGAATGGCTTGAAAAATCTTGCAAAGAAGTCATGACTCCCGGTCCATTTACCTTACCTATAAGTGCGACTGTTTCTGATGCTATAAAACTCATGGCCAGAAGAAGTTTTAGAAATATTCCAATTGTTAACGAAAGTGGTGAATATATTGGGTTATTGACGATTAAAGATCTTCTTGAATTTGTGATTCGCTTCTTCCCCAACTTTGTATCCAAGTACGGAATTGTCGAGGGTTGGCATTTTCAAACAGTTGATGATTACTCTGAGGGCTTTAGTACATCTTCTGAGAACTTGTCGTTTGTATCAGGAAATATTTTCTTGGCGCATTTAAGTAGAATTTCTCACCACAGACCACTTCTTCTTGATTACCAAGCTAGTGTATCTGACGCTATTGAACTGATGAGGGAAAGGAAAAGGGGAGCTGTTATTTTAACTCGCTATGAAACGGAGCTTAAGGGAATTATTACGGAGAGGGACGTCTTACAAAAAGTTCTCGGTAAAATGGCGTTAGATGGATCTTTAAAAGTCTGTGATGTTATGACTCCAAACCCTCACACTCTCTTAAGTAAGCACTACATAGCTCATGCCATTAATAATATGTTTCATTTCAAATACAGAAGTAACATTGTTGTTAATGAAGACAATTACCCTCTCTCTATTGTGAGTCTCCTAGATATTTTTAAATTTGTTGCTTTTACCTTCTATAAAGACGAACTTTCAATTTTATAAAGGCATAGGTAATTCACTTTAATACCGTCTAATTTAAATACACACCTTGAAGAATTTTCAATAAATTCAATATTTGTCCTCTCATCAGTTACTCTCTACGCAAATAAACCTAACTTTTTTATAGGAATATGTATGAAATCTCTACTGGCAGCTTTAGTAACCTTATTACTCTTTTCTTCTTGCAACTCGCATGAGGTTTCCATCTGTAAAGGAAGAGATATTCTAAACTTGGATCAACACCTCGGTAAAATATCCTTTATGGGAGTAATTGAAGAGGGTGGGAAACTTGAAGATGCTGGTACTGTTAATTTAATAAAGGGTAGCCTTCCTGGGACTTATACCATGGTCGATGCAATGGCCGGCGAAGGTGAAGCAGATTTAGAAAATGTATTTACTGATGCATTGGTTTGCCAGGTCGGCGAACAAAAAGTTGTTGAAGGGATTTCGCAACTCGATGAGGATTATCTAACCCTAATGTTTATAAATGAAACGAGTGAAGGGAAGCTTGAAATTGGGGTACCTTTTTATAACACTGACAAATTAGCGGCATTAAATATTCCTTATGAAAGTGCTACAGACGATGCTATTGGAAACTTTATGATTATGGTGGACAATAAGAATGTTAGTGCAGAAAAGCTTATTAGCACTATGGACGTTGTGGATATGATGATCTCTAAGTAGAAGTAGTTTTTTAAATAGATATTCTTAAAGCTCTTCGCCTTTTTCGATGATACCCCAGGTACAATCAGCGAGGAGCTTCGCTTTCGCATAAAAGCTATAACCTTTCTCTGCCATTTTCCTGTCTCCAAACTCTTGAGGGGAGAGAATACTTAAAATTTTCCCTTTTGGTGTTTCATAGAGGTAATAGACATCTCCCACCAATGGCTCAAAACTCATTTTCGATTGATAGATCATTTCACTTAGTTGACGACGATCTTTGAGGTCTTCTGCTTGGCGCGCCAGAACTTTGATTTGCTCTAGGATGTTATCCATCTGCATACCAATTTGCTCATCCATGACTTTAAAGGCGCGACTCTTAATGGCACCTTCTTGAGTCGGTGCAAAGGCAACGCCACCCTTTTCAACTGCGTATTCACTTGAACCTGGGTTCTCGGCAACTAGAGTCTTCATGCGCTCTAGATCAATATTATCGACATCAATTTCTTCACCACGAGAGTTGCTGTCTTTTGGGGCTTTGGTTTCTTCTTTTTTTGTCATGGGCTAACTATAACCTAGAGGAGCAAGCATTTCTAGGCCAACAACATACTTTTTAGATAGACGCGGGTTTTATTTAATAAATTTTCCGACTTAGCAAAGCAAAATCTTAGATATTTAGTCCCTTCTTGGCTTTTTCTGTAAAAAACAGAGGGGGGGATTGTCGCAATCTTTGCTTTTTTGATGAGTTCTTCACAATAACTAATATCAGTATGGCCTAGGTCAATCGCTTTTTGAGGTAACGGCACTAGGGTGAAATAGGTTCCTTGTGTTTCACAAGGAGAAAACCCGGCCTCTAAAAGAATTTCTTTTAAGAGCAGTCTTTTTTGATTATAGAGACTTTGAAACTCTGGGATGTAAGTACCGACATGCTCTAGACCAGTGGCAACTGCATACTGGGCCATTGGATTAACACTAAATACATTGAACTGATGAACCATCCGTATGGCCTTCGTAATAGGTTCACTGGCGGCTAACCAACCAACCTTTAAACCTGTATGACCGAAGGTTTTTCCTGCTGATCCTGTTGTAATTGTACGCTCACGCATGCCAGGTAACTTCATTATGGGAATGTGCTTATGATTTTCAAAAGTTAGAAATTCGTAGACTTCATCACTAAGAATATAAGCATCATGCTTGATGACAAGTTCACTTAATTCCTTAAGCTCAGCAGGCGTGAAGACTCTTCCTGTTGGATTATGAGGGTTATTAAAGTACACCAGTTTTGTTTTAGAGGAGAATGCTTTTTCAAGCTCTTCACTATCCCAGCAAAAATCAGGGCCTTTCAATGTGACTATTTTAATTTTTGCTCCGGCAAGTTCAGCGGCAACTGGATAGGAGTCATAATAAGGCTCAAAAAGAATGACCTCATCACCTGGCTCGATGAGGGCCAAGCTTGTGACCATTATGCCTTCAGTGGCACCATTGGTGACGGTAATTTCTTTGTCGCTATAGTTTAAATCATATTGATTTTTATAGTGATGACCTAGATTTTCTAATAAATAGGGATTGCCTGGCATGGGAGCATATTGGCCAAGGCGATGGTCCTTGGAGGCCTCGGCAATGGCCTCTCTTATAAAGGAAGGTCCCTCAAAGTCTGGGAATCCTTGAGACAGATTGATCGCCTGATGAACACGTGCCAGAGCAGTCATCTTACTAAAAATACTTTCTTTGATTGTCGCTACTTGGGGGTTAATTGATTTCATTTATTTGCACCATGTTATTTGAGTCTTGTTTTCAAGCACTTGCCTTTCATAATAATCAAGAAGCTATTCAATTAAAAGGAACATCAGTACACTTTAAGTAAACAACGCCTCACAATAGGAACTCTTTGACTCAACAATCGTCACTTTTTTCCGATGACTTTTCCTTGGAAGACCCAAGCATGGCCCAAGAGGCCCGCCTTGTTCTCAAAAAGGTTTTTGGATATCAGAGCTTTCGTGGTCTTCAAGGTGAAATTGTCACTCACGCAGCAAGAGGGGGAGATTCCCTGGTCTTGATGCCGACGGGTGGAGGTAAGTCCCTTTGTTTTCAAATCCCTGGTCTTATACGTGAGGGATTAACTATTGTGATTTCTCCTTTGATCTCTTTAATGCAGGACCAAGTGCAAACCTTACAAGAAAATGGACTGCGCGCCTGTGCCTATAATTCTAGTCTGGGTCTCAAAGAAAAACGTCAGGTTGAAAAAGACCTCCTAGCTGGTCAGGTTGATTTCCTTTACCTGGCCCCAGAGCGTTTAATGACTCAGGCCTGCCAAGATCTCTTAGAAGAAATTGATATCAACGGGGGAAAGGGTGGAGGTCTTGGGCTTTTTGCCATCGATGAGGCCCATTGCGTTTCAAAGTGGGGCCATGATTTTAGACCAGAATATCGCCGTTTGAATTACCTAGCGAAACGTTACCCCAATGTCCCTCGCATGGCCTTAACTGCTACTGCCGATAAATTTACTCGCGCAGATATCATTCGTGAGCTGAAGTTAGAAAAGGCACGCGTCTTTATGGGGAGTTTTGATCGGCCCAATTTAACTTACCACTTAACAAAGAGGATAAGGCAGGGAAGTGAGCAAATACTAAACTTTTTAAAAGATCATGAAGGTGAGTGTGGGATTATTTACTGCTTAAGCCGGCGTAAGGTAGAAGAAACAGCTACTTTTTTAAAAATAAAAGGCTATCCTGCTCTTCCTTACCATGCTGGGTTAGACAATGCCACGAGACGGGATCATCAAGAGCAATTCCTTCAATCTGAAAATATGATTATAGTGGCCACTATTGCTTTTGGTATGGGGATTGATAAGCCTAATGTGCGCTTTGTCGCCCATATGGATCTACCAAAGAATATTGAAAACTATTACCAAGAAACTGGACGTGCGGGCAGAGATGGTTTGCCAGCAGTTGTGCAACTCTTCTATGGTGCACGCGATATTGTTGTTTTAAAGATGATGATGCGAAAAAATAATAGAGGAACTGGTCGGTTCTTCTTTGAGTCAGAGAACCTTGAATCTATGTATTCCTTTGCCTCTTCAACTGCATGTCGTCGTCAAACGATCTTACAAGGATTTGATGAAGACTTTAGGGGGCCTTGCGGAAACTGCGACAACTGCTTTTCTTTAGCTCAGGAAGAAGGTTTCTCCGCGCGTGAATGGGCCATGAAAATTTTGGTTCTTTATTATCGCGCAAAGCATTTGCAAAGCCCTCAGGACTTATGTGATTTGGCCAGAGGATTGGTCACATTAAAAGTGAGAGAGAAGAAGTGGTTTGAGTTAGAAAACTTTGGCTTCTTAATGGACACTCCCGAAAAAGGTGTTCTCTATGGTATTCGCCAACTCATGTCTCATGGCTTTCTCAAAATGGATTGGAATAAAGGTGGTCTTTTACAACTGACACCATTGGCCTTAGATTTTTTGAAAGAAGAAAAAGACCTTTATTTTAGGGATAATCCCAAGCGCCTTACTCAAAAGGTTAAGCCCACGACAGCAGAGAAAGCAGCAACCAAAAAAAAGAAAGCTGCAAAGAAAGCGACGACAAAGAAAGCGACGACAAAGAAAGCGACAAAGAAAATTGCAAAGAAAACCACCAACAAGGCCAAGCCAGCACCCACAAAGCTAAAAGCTGACGCAGGCGGACTCTTTGAGCACCTCAAAGAGCTACGTCGCAAAGAGAGTAAGAAACGTCGTCTTCCGGCCTTTAAAATATTTCATGACCAAACCTTAAAGGAAATGGCCGAAAACTTGCCTGAGAGCAATGAAGAGTTGCTAGACCTTTATGGGGTTGGTGAGGCAAAGCTTAAGAAATACGGCAAAGTATTTTTAAAAGGAATCGCTGACTATCAAATGAATCTTTAAGTCTCTTTAAGAAGAAGTAACTTTAAATAACTTTATTTTTCTTTATTTTCCTTAGTGCTTTCTCTGGAAGATTTAAATTCTTTCAATATTTCTTTTAACCACGGTCCAGTCTCCATTTCTTCACCACTTTTTAATCTCAATTTATACTTTTCACCTGTAGTAGAAGACTCAGACGCTATCTTTTCAATAAACTCTATGGCCGTGATCTTCTTCGCTGGTCCAAAGAACCAAAACATTTTTCGGGCCATATTCATTTTTGATTCAAGATGCTGGCGCGCCTTCTTGGCCTGATGTTCATCCCCATTGCGGATAAAAGTCGCTTCACTTTCTTCAACACTCTTGAGAAGAAACTGAACCTTTTGGTCTTCTATTCCTTGCTGAATATCGTCTTTCGATAAAATTGGAGAAGAAAAAAGAAAAGAAAAAATTATAAGGATTGAGAGTATTTTCATAACCTTATTTTAAGTGCTTAGGTCAATTAAATATATAGGGTTATACCTTCTCCCTGATTAATTTAGGTTATTCTTGGTAGGATAGTGAGGTGAAAAACCTTCTTCTCTTTTCTCTTTTTCTTGTCCTTCCTTCGTGCGCTGTAACCAGTCTTCTTAATAGTGGGACAGTGAATATAAAGTATCGTGCCGTTGAGGCCACCTTTAATGAAGAAAAGTACGAAATTACCAGAAATGTTACAAACCCTAGTATCTCCATTCGCAACGTCCAGCACCCAAAAAGTTGGGGGCAATGGAACTTTAATTTACGACTGACCCCCTCCATTCACTATGACGACAATACTTATTCGACAGGAGCAACTTTCTTTAACACGACAACGGGGCAAACAGAGGTTCTTCCAAATATAAATGTAAAGCGTGGAATTATTCTTGGAAATCTTAAAGCAACTCTTCATTCACCAATGGGAGCTTTTGCTTTATCTGGAGGCTTTGGTGGAACGATGTATCGACTAAATGACGGCCAAGGTTTAGATACTTTAAAAACTAGAGAGATCAGAAGAGTTGATCTTGCTTGGTATGCCTTCTTATCGAAACATTTCTTTGCCCTGATGGGACCAAGATATTATAAAGCAGGCTATGAAACCTATGAGTTTGCTTTTAGAATTGGTTATTACTGGGGAAAGATATAATCCTACGCCTTTAAAACTTCTTCGACGAGGATAGGCAGCACCAATCCTGCAGGGCCTACTCGACATTCATCAAATTGATTTGAGACTTGAGTTTCATTTAGATTAACTTCTATTCGCCGACAGGTCTGAGGGGTCATCGCCACAAATTGGGCCGCAGGATACACTAGGCCTGAAGTTCCAATTGAGAGGAAGAGGTCACAGTCAGTTAATTTCTCAAAGGCTTCATCAAGATAAAAAGGCATTTCTCCAAACCACACGATGTGAGGTCTCAGGTTTCCTAATTCTTGGCAGCAAGGGCACTCTGTCTCTTCATCAAAAGAATTTGGGGCATTGAAAATTCGCTGCGTTTTTTGACAACGCATTTTCTGAAGTTCTCCATGCATATGCCAAACATCTTTTGTGCTTAAACCTGACCTTTCATGAAGGTCATCGATATTTTGGGTGATGAGGGTAACCTCTCCGTGAAATTCATTTATTAAGCGAGTAAGTTCCTGATGGCCTTTATTGGGTTTTACTTCTGGACTATTAAGCTGTGACCTTCTGGCATTGTAGAACTCATAGACTAGCTTAGGGTTGCGCTTAAAGCCCTCTGGAGAGGCGACTTCTTCAATGGCGTGATTCTCCCACAGGCCATCAGCATCTCGAAACGTTTTAATGCCACTTTCTGCTGATATTCCAGCGCCTGTTAGGATGACGATTTTTTCGATCTTCATGGTTATGAGTATATACTAAATTTATGAAAGATAAGAGGTCACATGAATTTGATCCGGATTTATTGAAGAGCATTCCTATTGATAAGAGAGAGGAATTCAAGACAATCATGCGAAAGAAGCGTTACATGGCCTCTGGTCTTTTCTTTTTCCTTTGGAATATGACTCTCTTCTATTTAAGTCTGCCGATGGTACTTTTTCTTTGGTGGTTATTTAATCCTCTTAAGGAGTTCTGGTCACAACTCTTTGAGGGACCAATTATTAGAGTCCTTCTTTTCAATTTCCTCTTCTCTATTTGTCTGAGCTTTTCTCTAAAGAGAATTAAGGAGAGTCTCAATCAAATAGGCTTAAATGTTATTCACGCTGTTTTTTCGACATCTACGATACTCATTGTTGTTTTTTATCTACTTGTGAAGAAGTGATTAGAAAGGAAGTATTTGCGCCTCTAGAATGTCTTCTTCGCCATCTTCAAGATGCCAGAAAAAGTCTAGTGAAGTTAGATTTTCAAGTTGATCGACACTTACCTGAAAGTCTCTAGGCGATTGACCTGATTGAGACTCGTTTGGGATTAAGAAGGCAATAGCTTCTCTTTGTTTCGGCCAATAAACGATTTTATAAAAATCCTGAGGGATTGAAATATTTTTCTTTAAGCGAGTAAGACCATCGTTAAGGATAGGAGCGGTGATGACATAGGCAGGCCCTCTTTTTAAAACAAGTCGACGCACAAGCCTCTCTAGGCTTTGCCAAATTCCTCTATTAAACCCGGGCCGCTGAGGAGTCATATTACTCATGTAAAAAGATTCACTCATCGCTTTATGATTAAGGCGCATATCAGCTGCAGGAACAAGGTGACCACGATCAAATCCGCTACCCTTATAGTCTCTTCCTTCAACGCCTTTTAAAACTAATGGGTCAAGGCGGTAGTCATCAGTTCTGTTGGTGGAGCCTTCTATAAATGAACTGTCCAGGTAGTGTAGTGTCCATAAGCTTAGGCGATGGTCCGAATCATAGCAAAGTCGATAATAAGGATGTTCTATCAGTTGGTCACAATTTGATTTGGGGCTTAAATACTCAGGAAGAGAAGCAGCAAAAATACTAAGATTAAAAACAAAGGTGGCAAATAAAAAAATAACTGCTCTTTGCCTTACTTTGAAAGACTTGATCACAACTCCCTCCATGGAGTAAACCTTTCTCATTTTAAGTGGCCAATGAGCTTTCATCTAGGCCTGATGCATAAAATTAACTTTTATCTGGTGTTGGTCTGTCTATAACTTGTCGTATTTTCATAAGGTTAGACAGGTTTTTTTGTTCACAGTTATATGTACAAAAATGATTGTAGGTTTATTATCATTTAAAAAGATTATATTGAATATAAGGTTAAAGTTAAGTTACTGATAATATGTTCATATTTCTCTTGATTACTAATTTGTCTCAAAAATGTCTAGTAAGATTGTCTTGTAGATAAAATTAAAAAGCACTAGTATGTTCAAAGATTAGTGAACGAAAAACTATTATTAATATTTAGGAGCTACTTATGTATACAATTAAAAATGTGTCGATGATTACAGGAATTGGGGTGCACACTTTGAGAGCATGGGAAAAGCGATACGCTGTCGTTATACCAGAGCGTAGCTCAACAGGACGGCGCTTTTACTCTGAAGCAAATATCGAAAAATTAAAGCTTATTTCAACACTCAATAAGACTGGGGAGCAGATATCTCAAATTGCAAAGTTGTCCCTTGAAGAACTAAAAGAACAAGTGGGCTCACTCTCTGAGAAGGACCTTTACCCAGAAGAAGATAATAAACTCGAGACTTCACTTTTTATTCTTAAGCAGGCCTTTTCGCTTCAGGTTCAAGATGTTCTTTTTCATGAGTTTGAAAATATGAATGAAGAGTTGAAAAGAAACACATACAGACTCAAGTCTCTCGTAAACAAGTTAATTGTGCCTTTCTATGAGCACGTAATTCTAGTCGACGAAGAAAATATCAACATGAGACCCTTTTGCCGTACTGTATATAGTCTCATTGCTTCTAACCTTAAGACAGTTTTGGCCCAAGTGATTGATCAGTACATGGCCCAAGAGTCTAGTGTTGTTAATTTTGATGGAGTGGGCAAGGATGGTCCTATACTTGTCGGTAGCGCCGGTACTGTGAAAGGTGAGATTGACTCTCTTATTGTTTGTATAAAGAGTTACCTCAATGGTAAGGAAGCTCTCTATATTGGGTCGCTAGTCGACAAAGACATGATTAGCGAGTTTATAGATAATATGTCTTCTAAGAAGGTTGTCATTACTGATCGCTATGTTAGTTTTCGCGCACATCCGCGTCTCTTTGATGTGATGAAAGAGCTTCCAAGCGAAAAACTTCAAGAAGTTGAATTTGCTGTACTTCTTCACCGGTTAAATGAAATGCAGCGTATGGAGTTTGAAAATAGTGATAAGGTAGAGGTCTTGAGAAGTTTTGATTCTATGGACCATTATTTCGCTTCCTAATACAACCCTAAACTTCGAAGTATCAATGGATGCATTAAAAGAACAATTAGAAAAAGATGTTGATGAACTCTCTGATCGCGTTGGAGAGTTCATACGCTATTGGGGATTTAAAAAAATCCACGGCAAAATTTGGTGCCACCTTTATCTTAACAAAGAACCCCTAGATGCTGGCCAATTAATTTGCAAGATTGGTGTTTCAAAAGCTTTGATCAGTCAGTCGCTGGCAGAGCTCGTAGAGTATAAGGTTATTATTACCATCGATGAGAATAAGAAGAAAAAACGCTACCTACCCAATAAGAAAATTATCTCTGTTATTACTTCAATATTGCGCCAAAGAGAGCAGCTCATTCTTGGAGATGTTATGCGCGATTTTCGCAATGTTGAGAACTTTAGCCAAGAGCACTTGGAAATGGTTGGTATTGAAAAAGATCAGCTTTGTAAGCTTGGCAATATGATTACTTTTGCTGATCGCTTCTTAGGAAGCATGCTGCGTTTCGAGTCGATTAGCTTAAAGGCCTTCAGAAAAATTTTCGAATAAGCATAATATCAGTAAGTTAAGTGTCTCTTAGGGAGCAGGTCGTCCTCTCCTAGTACTTTCACAAACGAGTATTTGTCGCTCTGTAACAATTGGGGTAAAAAAAGCGTGTTTCAAGACAACTCTAAACCTCAAGGAGACCTCATGAGAAATATCCTTTTAGCAAGTACACTACTTTTACTTTCAAGCTGCGTTAACTTTAAGGGAACATTTAACAGCTATAAAACGCTTAAATTTGTTCATTCTACAGTTTTTGGAAATTCAAAAACGAAGACAGTACCAGCGGGCACTTACGCTACAAAATTTAAATTCACCTCTGAAGACAAAATGAAACTAACTTTTGAGAGAGAAGGTGATGATATTGAAGTGAAAATTAAGCTTCCTACTGATCGCTCATTTCCTCGCGAGAGAGGGGCCATTAATCTTCCTGCTTCTGTGACTGGCCAACGTTACGATATCAAAGGCTTTATTGATACTCGTTACTCTCAATCGGGTATGACTCGCTCTTCTGAGTCTTGTACTTATACTGTTTATCAAAGATCTTGTTCAACAAGTTGTGATAGTCGTGGAAATTGCCGTCAGATCTGTGAACGTATTCCTGTTAACCGTTATGGACGCCAAGATGTAGAATTTCATTATAAATATACAGACCGTGACTTAAAACTGGAATTGGTTGCACCTGGTAATGAAAGCATCGTCGGTGATTACCGTGGTGAAGATCGTGATGTAGAAAAAGTTTATACATACCAAGGTCGTTGCTTCTAATTTTAGCAAAATTATCTAAATTGGCTTGCCCCTCCATTAGAGGGGCTTTCTTTTGCCTAATTTTATTGAGTTGAGTGCCGATAAGCTGTTATGAGCTTAAGAAAGATCCATGGTGTCCCTTTTCGCCACCGCACTTATTCACCTCGAATAAAAGAGTCCCTAGAGACAAAAACTATTCGTGTATTGGGGCAAAGAATAAAAGAAATAGATCAAGAAACACGGTATATCCAAGAAAATGGGGTAAAGCCTCAAACCTCTCAAAGCTATTTTTTAAAGAAACTCAACACTCTTTAAATATTTCGTTTAAGTAAATGCCAATCACTCATTTTGAAATACGATAATTTTCTAGGTAAAGAACATCCATTTGAGTTTTTTCAAAGCAATTAAGAGCATCCATTGGATCAAAAACGATAGGCTCTCCCCTTATGTTAAAACTCGTGTTGAGTAGTATTCCAACTTCCGTCTGCTTTTTAAACTCCTTAAGTAGGTCATAGAAAAATGGATGATTCTCTCTCCTTACAACCTGAATGCGTGCTGAGCCGTCGACATGAGTGACAGCAGGGAAAGGAGAATTTTGTTTTTTAAGTTGTCTTGAAATAAAGCTAGGCAAGTTATCAACACTCAATGAATCATCTTCCTTTTGAGAATGTATTGAAGGGCCCTCTGCATTTTCAAATATACTGTGAACGACCTGCATGTAAGGGCTAGTGTAAGGAGCATTATAATACTTGTTACAATCCTCCTCTAATGCTGCCGGAGCAAATGGACGAAACCCTTCTCGTAATTTTATTTTCAAATTCACTTTCTTTTGCATAGAGGGGTTTCTTGGATCTGCTAATATACTCCTTGAACCTAGTGCTCGTGGTCCAAACTCTGATTTTCCTTGAAACAGCCCAACAACTTTTTGATCCGTTAGGTCTTCTACAATTTTTTTAATTAATTCTTCATTATTTTCAAACTTATACCATATTCGTTTTGTTTGAGATTTCTTTAGATAATCTTCAATTTTTTCAGATGAAAAGGATGGTCCAAGAAGAGCGCCAAGCATATGGTCATTAGGCCAAGTCTTTTTATTCTTTTCCTCGAGGGCCTCATCAGCAAAGAGAATATTATCGACAGCTAAGGCACAACCTAGGGCACTACCTGCATCTCCACTGGCCGGCTGAATCCAGACCTTTTTAAAAGGACCTTCACGAACGATGAGACCATTGGCGACACTATTTAAGGCAACCCCTCCAGCTAGACATAAATTCTCACACCCTGAGAGTTCCTTTAAGGAATGGACTAACTTTAAAATAACCTTTTCAGTTACTTTTTGACAGGCCAAGGCAAGGGCCGCGTATTCCCTGGTGATATCGGTTTCAGGTTTCCTTACTGGTATATTAAAGAGTTCTTCCCATATTTTTTCTGGAACCATTTTAAAGGCAGTAGCATAGGAGAAGTATTTTTGATTAAGGAGAAAACTCCCATCTTCGCGAATATCAATTAAGTGGTTTTCAATGGTCTTTTGGTATTGATCAACAAGTTCCAACTCTTCGTGAGCATAGGGGGCGAGACCCATAAGTTTATATTCACCACTATTTACTTTAAAACCGCAAAAGTAAGTGAAGGAGGAATAAAAGAGTCCTAAAGAATGTGGAAAGTTTAGAGTGGCCAGTGGTCTTATCTTTGTACCTTCCCCAATCCCTAGGCTCAAGGTTTCCCATTCACCAACTCCATCTAGAGTTAAAATGGCGGCCTTATCAAAAGGGGATGGATAGTAGGCTGCGGCCATGTGTGAATGATGATGACTTGGAAAGTAAAGTGGGACATTTTTAATTGCTAGTTTTTTGAGCTCTTTTTTTATAATGGATTTAATGAAAATCTTTTCTTTAATCCAAATGGGCATCACTTTTAAATAACTGAAAAAACCTTTTGGAAAGTAAGCGTGATAAGTTTCTAATAGACGTTCAAAAGTTAGGAAAGGCTTCTCATAGTAAACAACTTGAGCAATTTGCGAAGGTGATATGTCGTGTTCTTTTAGAAGGGTCTCTATCGCCTCAAAAGGAAATGAGTCATCATTCTTTATGCGTGATATTCTCTCTTGTTGTAGGGCGCCAATAATCTTTCCCTTATAGGTGAGGGAAACCGCACTATCATGGTAAAAGCAAGATAGACCTAGCGTATAACCATTTTGATTAGTCGTTTTATTCACCTTAAAACGTTGTGTAAATAAAAGGGGCAACTGCTGTACCACTGGAATAAAAGACCAAGGCACCAAGTAGGAGCATAAAGGTGATAATTGGCAGAAGCCAGTATTTCTTTCTTGTTTTTAAAAATCCCCAAAGATCTTTTAAAAATTCCATAATCTTCTCATTTAATAAGGTTGTATAAAGTCTTCTTTTGTAAATTCTTTTTTATTAGCAATTTCTAGGACGCTTTTTTCACACTCTTTAAAATCATTTAAGTGAAATCGCTTTTGAAAGTGGCGTCTCTTTAAAATAGCAACTGGAATAAGAACGAGGAAGTAAGTTAGAGTTAAAATTATTCGTGATGAAATGGCACCAAGAACTTCTCCTAGAGTAAACCAAAAGAACCTAATTGGACCAAAAATATTAGGTGAAAAAATCGCCAGTAACAAGAGAGTAAATGGCAAAGTCATCCAAATTAAGGGAAATTTATAGAGATAAAAGCTACAGAGTCCAATCAATAGCAATGCTACTTCACGGTTTTGTCTTTTAATGGTGGTTTTACTCTCTTTTCTTTTCACCCCATGATTTTAACTTGTTTAGGGGTCTTTCATAAATGATTAATTTTGAGCGAGTATAATAGTCGGTTAACGGAGGGCGAAATTGTAAATGAGAAAGAAGATGAATATAAGGCCGTTTTCTCATAAACTAATGGCACTTTAAAATAAGGATGGGTTTTGGCCAAAATGGATTCAGTAAAACAAATGAATATCGACGGTGAGACCTACACCTTCCTTCCCATCGATGTAGCAGTTAAATACTCCGATAAAATTCATTCAGGCTTTTTTGTGCCTTTAAATGAAAGCAAACGTGTTCGTATTGAAATTGACGAGGGTAATCTCAAAGAAAAGCTCTCTACTTATAAAGAGAAAGGACTTAAGAATATCTTGTTTGCAGATGAAGATTATAATCTTTTTCTAAGGGCCATTAAGAGAGGTTTGACAGGGTTTTTCTTTAAAGAAGATGAGAACAATAAGTCCCTAAATATGCAGCAGGTCCTCTTTCTGGTGAGAAAATCAATTATCTATGTTGGTCTTCAAGAATCAGTTGCAGATCGTGGCGAAGAAAATATTGATAAATTCTTTCATTGGATTAAAGGGTCACCAAAACTGCACCCTGCGTTTAAAAACTTTTTAAAAGAAAACCAAGAACAGTTTGTGATTAATGTTTTTGCTAGTTATGTTGGGATTGCTTTGGCGGAAGCTTTAAATTGGCCACCACATTTGGGAGAAAAAATAACTCAGGCTTCCTTGCTTGGAGATATTCTTCTAACTGAAAAGGATTACTTTGCTTTTATTGCGGCCAATGGGGACCATTCTAAGTGGACTGAGAACTTTCGCAACCACCCTATAAATATGAGCAAAATTCTACAAAAGCATCATGGGCAAACGATTAGTCGCGAGGTCATACGTGCCGTAGAACAGCATCAAGAGTTTCCTGATGGGACAGGTTACCCACAAGGTCTAAAAGGTCTCTCTATTGACCAGTTATCCGCAATTATCATTATTGCCAGAACATTTACAGATGCTCTTGTTGCAAGTGATTTTGCTTATGATAACCGCTATGATTTTGTTAATGAGTTGTTAGAGGATAGATTTAATTACAATAACTTTAAAAATCCTACGAAAGCACTCTATACGATTATGGGGATCCCCACTAATGAAAGTGGGGAGTTAATCAAAGAATAAATTGAACGTTTTATTTGGTGGCAGAGCAGTTGTTAATATCGCTGTCATTTATGGTTGCTACAACTTTTCCATCTAACGTCTCAATAACGCCGTAGGTATTTCCACCATCTACATCATCTTCAAAAGTGTACCAAGCATTAAAGGTTTGACCGTTAGGATAGGTGAGGGTCACTTTCTTAGTGTTAACAGCAAAATTCTCATCACTAAAGTCTGGAATTACTTTTAATTCTTCTCCAAACTCTACTTTTACGATTTTAGGTTCCTCTAAAATTTCATAAAAACTACTATGGAAAAGGCATTGCTTAAACTCTACGAGTTTACAGGTGGACTTGTAGAGATATTTGTCAGCGGTACGGATAGAACTTGATAGCTTGGACGGATAATCTACATTTAAATTAACCAATACTAATTTATCTGAACTTTTTAATTTGAGGTTGTAGTAAGGGAGTTTTGTGAATTGGCCTTCTACTTTCTTAAGAGTTCCTCTTAATTTTTTAAGAGATGAATCTTTGGGTTCGGAAGCGTTTCCTGATCGTGTGGTCTCAATATTTAAATTGGCACCGATTAACTTCCATTCATCTTTATTAGTAGTTGAAGGGTAAACTTCAAAGCTTTCTTCAAGACTAAACCGGTTTATATAAGGAAGGTCCGGTGCTGTACACTTAACTTTAACAATAGTGGTAGCGAAGGATTGAGCAGACATAAGTAATAGGGCCAAATGAATCAACTTCATAATTTTCCTCGGTTCTAGTTTATTTGTCTTACTTACCAACAGAAACTCATAATAAATAGTGGTTATGTAAAGAGAACTGTTGTGCTGTGAGTCACTTGTTGTATAGCTCTCTTGGATAACTCTCTCTTTTACTTAGTTTCTTTGTATAGGCATCAAATACTTCATTTGCCTTAAAGACTTCACGATAGCGCGCCCAGTTTAAGCAATGGGCCAGCATGATATCCACCACACTAAAGGTTTCACCAAGAAGATAAGGTCCTTTCTCAAGTTGCGCTTGGATAACACCTAGTGATTTTTGCATATCTGCTTTTGTGCATTCAATGGCACGCTCATTACGGTCTTCTTCTCTATAGCGCCAAGAATTTTTTTCAATTGTGAAAAGGCAGGCATCAAGCTCGCAATTAATATAATCCATCCACTGATGAAAAATCGCCCTTTCCTTAGAATAGGCCTTTGGAGTAAGGCCCTTCTCTGGAACAAGGTCTCCAATATAGGTGACGATAGCGCCTGATTCGAAGAGGGTAAATTCCCCATCTCTTAAAACGGGAATCGTTTTGTTGGGGTTAATTCGTGCAAACTCCTCACTTTGGTGAGCGCCCTCTTTCAAGTTAATTTCTTGGTAATCATAGGGAAGACCACTTTCTTTTAAGGCCCATAAAGCTCTCATTGATCGAGTTTGGCCAAAGCCGATGAGTGTAAGCATTTTTTCTCCTAGATTTAATAAACGTATGTCGGGAAAACACTAAAACAGAGTTTTAGGTTATGGCAAATATAAATATTAAGGAGTTAGCTTGACTGTCATTTTTTTTGACATTGGAAAATATTTCAAAAAAATCAATGAAAGGCCCAATCGTAGATATAGTACACCCGCCCCAATCCCAACAATAGGATGAGATTATGCCTTTTCAATTATTCACACCTTGGTCTGTTATCTTAACGGTTCTAACGCTTTCAATTGCTCCTGTAATGTCAGCGCCCTTGATTATCTGGGATAACCAAGAGGGAATGAAATTTGGATATGGTTGCGAAATTAAGGCCACAGATAAGGTGCCCTTTCATACCTCTCAATATTTTGGAAATCAGAGGTTAGCGACAGAAAACTTGCGAAATTTTAATGGGGTTAAACAGTCCCACCTCATTAATTTCTCAATTGTTAAAGAGAGAATTTCTGCAACCAAGAGAAACCATACGGGTATAGAGGTTACGGGTGTTAATCAACGTACAAATGCTAAAAATAATCGTTGGTTTTCTAAAAGAGGAGACCAGGGTTACCTTAATAATAACTCCTTAAGACCGCTGGAAGACTTTGTCTTTGAAGTCTCTCTTAAAGAAGATCTTTACGATAATAGGATAAAGAATCATTTGAGAGAGCTTAAACCTGAAGAAAAGGTTTATCTAAGAGTTGCTTCTGGGGAAACTTACTATCAAGCAAGATGTCCTGGGCAGACCGATCGTCACTACACCATCTTTAGGGCCTACCAAAAGCATTTTAATGAAGAAACTCTTTATTACTTAGGTGTTAGCACAGAAGAAACCAAGGTTCTCGCAAATATACGTACGTATGGAAAAGTTGAATCTAAAAGTTTTCTGGCCGAAGTAGGAAATGAGCCTCGTCTTGCAGTTGATGCTGAAAGCCTACGCCAGGCCATTGATGCTGACCCAAAAATTGAAGAAGAGCTCGATGCGATTGAAGCTGCTGTACAGAAGGCCCAGGAACTGGCCAACGAAGCCTCAATTGAAAAAGAAAATACTGTTAATGAAGGGCCTGTTAAAGAAGAGGTCTTAGTTGAGGATGTAGTCGCCAACACAACTTTAGATCAAGTTGTTTGTATTGGAACTAGGTTTCTTAATGTGAGAAACAGAGAACTTGATGAAGTTCTCTTTAAGGCACGCAATGGAGAGAGAATTAAGGTCTTTCAATCTTGGAGTGGCGACGATACCCAAGAGGCCATGATCAATGGAACAAACTATAATTTTAAAAGAGTCGAGTTTGGTGAACGTGAATCAGCGGACCAAAAGGTTGGTTTCGTAGCATCTGCCTTTATTAAGAATGCAGATGATTGCCCTTATTTAAATGGACGAAATTCACCAAGGTTGAATCCTGTGGATACTATAAGTGGACTAGATGATCCAAATTGTTGTGACTTTCCAACGGCGGCCAAGCCTACTCATAGCTATACGTCCGGTATGCGAAAATTTAGTCATAATAGATCTGGAGGGCGTCTCCATGCGGCCTGTGATCTATATAGATATAAGAATGAGCCTATCCGTTCTGTCGCCCCTGGAAAGGTTTTACGTGATCTATATGAATTTTACGAGGGAACCTTTGCACTTGAAGTACGTCATTCAGGTGGGTTTGTCGTACGCTACGGTGAGATGACAGGAAAAGTTCTTCAACGAAGAAATAGTATCGTAAATATGGGCGAAAGTGTTGGAAAAATGGGAAAGGTAAACTCAGGCTGCTGTCGGCCGATGCTACACTTTGAACTTTATTCTGGAGAAAAAAGCGGCCCATTAAAATCAAAGACTGGTAGATATAAAAGAAGATCTGATTTAATGAACCCAACGCCTTACTTATTAAAGTGGCAAGAGAAGGTTTTCTAGAATGAAGAAACTGACCCTTGTGGCGTTATTTTGTGTATCAGTTGTCTTTGGAGTAAAGAAAGTGTTCTTTAGTATGGACACTACCGATATCTCATTGAGCTCTAAGCAATCATCATGGACTTCCGCTCAAATCTCTTCAACTAAGGATGATGGGAATGGGGTATCTAAGCCCAAGAAATTTGACAACAATACAGTAAATGGCAAAAAAAACGACATGAAGAAGCCCTCCAAAAGCAAAGGCAATGCCATCTCAAATCCATTTGTAAAAAAATTGGGAGATAATGAAGTTATCACACGTGTTGAGGCCGAGGCCTTTGCTTTTCGAGAGATTAATTTTACTCCAATGAATGAAGAAGAAGGTTCTTTATTAGAGATGGGTCGCCAAATGGCCGCTAATTACTTGGTCCCAGATTCTTATAAAGATGTGATTAAATTTTATGAAGAAAAAGGGCTTAAACCCATAGTATCTAAAGACACTAATCAATACACCGGAACCATGATTATTGTTCGTTCTGAAAAATCTCTTCCAGGCACAAGATACCCACATCTTCAATCCTTCATGAATGAAAGAGGTGAGGCGGATACTCAACATTATTCCATTGAATATCGTCCGGGACCAAAGGCCTTTGAAAGAACAAATGAAATGGTTAAGGCGCTCTATAATGTCGAAAATGGTGTTAAGTCTGCAAATGGTGATTTTATTAAATATAAGTTAGGCCCTTATCAGAATATTTGGATAAAAAAGCTGGGACCGAATGACCTTAAAGGCTCACCATTTAATGCCCGTGAAGAAAGCGATGTGGGCACAATCCGTATGGTTATTGAAGACGAAATTCATCATGATAATCATGACGATCATGTTGAACCACCCTCCACGCCGAAGAATTAATTAAAATCTAACTGTCTAAAGTTTATTCACCTCTTAGGATTTTCAATGTCTTAGGCACTGTTGTTATTTTAACAGGGCCTACCCTTTTACAGGGTTTACCGTATTAGACCTCTTTTTTTCCTATAATAATCTTAATAAAACATTCGAGTTTGGAGGCTTTAAATGAAAGCTATTTTTGTATTCACTATTCTATCCCTTTCTGTTGCATCTTTTGGACAAAGGTTTTCCCCTTTAATGGGTAACTTTAAGGTCGTTAGCGCCCAATGCTCAGGAGAGTCTTTCCTTTGGAAGAAAAATGACTCTGTTGTTCTTTCAGGCAACATTCTTGCTATTGGTGGTGTCCACGAAAAAATAGAAATGGAAGAAAACGAGGAGTGCCGTTTTCAGGATATCTATTCAAGGATTAGGCAATCAAGTAGCTTTAATGGAGATGAGGCCAGAGAAGAGTCTGTTCTGGTTTCTGAATTTAAGAGAATTGCTTGCTGGAAGTTAGTAAATGGAGAACGAGTAGGTGATCCTGTCATCGTTAAAGAGAAGATTGTGACCCCATTATCAGTGGTTGAAATCCAAAAGAAAGGCAGTCAGGTGAATATGACAATCGAAGAACGTGATTTGTGTGATTCTCAAGTTACTCTTGAATTGGCGCATAAAACTCAGTAGAGATGATTTACGAGACCTTGATACCAAGGCCTCGTAAATGAATTTTTATTAAAAGTTGTCTTCTAGCTTTTATTTTTCTTTCGCTCTTCTTTTCTTTTCATTCTTTCTGCTTTTGCCTTATTTCTCTTTTCTTTCATCTCCGCCTTTAGAGATTCTCCCTTTTTCCTTGCGGCAGCTCGACAAGCCTTGAGTGCCTTGTGATCGCTAGAACCTGAAACACATGATTTCGTTTCTTGTAGGTGTTGGATTCTCTTGTCTAGATTTGATGTTGCTGCTGCTTTCGCTTCTTGGAAATATTTCCCTTTCCCTCTCCCTTTTTCCTCAGCGCTTAGTGGGATAGAGAAAAATAGAATGACTAAGCAAAAAGTTTTTAAAAGTTTCATCGTGCCTCCATGATATTTATTATTTAAGACATTATAAGAGAAAACCTGATTTAAAGAGCTACTCTTTATTTCTCTTAAGTCCTCAATATTAATATAAAGGTTGAGTTTTTATTGACGTTAATTTTCGTTATGCTTTTTATTTACAGAGTGAACTTTTCTTACTAATTGGAGACGATATGATAATATAAGGGCGAAAATTAACAATAAGTTCTTCTTTAGGGACCTTTATGGCAAAGAAATCGTTAAAAACACTAGATATTCGCAATGCTAAACTTTCGGATATTCCAAATCTCGTAAAGCTGACGGCGAGAGCATATCCTGAGCATATGGGTGGTTACCCTGAGGATATTCTCCAAGGTCAGATCACGAATTTCCCAGAGGGTTGTTTTGTTATTGAAGATGATGGTCGTCTCATCGGCTATTCAGCTTCTATTCGTCTCAAGCATAAAAGAATTTTTAAACCTCATACTTGGCATGAAATTACAGGCGGTGGTTTTGGTACCACCCACCAAACTGATGGTGAATACTTATACGGATATGAAACTTGTGTTGATCCAGATGCGAGAGGGACAAGGGTCGGTCAGCGTCTTTATAATGCAAGGAAGGACCTCGCAAAATATTTACGTTTAAAAGGCATTGCCTTTGTGGGCAGAATTCCTGGTTTTTCAAAGAAAAAAGATGTTACTGACCCTTTGGTTTATGTTGAGAAGGTCCTTAACAAAGAAATTCGTGATTCTACCCTAAGTTTTCAATTGAGAAATGGCTTTGAAGTGAAAGGGGTACAAGAGAATTATCTTAAAGAAGATAAGGGCTCTCTTGGTTTTGGTATTTTTCTCGTTTGGGAAAACCCTGAGTTTCGAGAAGAAGAGCTGGTTAAGGGCAAACCTCCTTTAAAGAATGTCATACGCGTAGCGACGGTTCAGTATCAACAAAGAGGGATCAAATCTTTTGAAGAGTTCTCTCAAATGGTTGAATACTTTGTTGATGTAACGAGTGATTGGAAATGTGATTTTGTCTTATTTCCTGAATTCATTGGCATGCAACTTCTCTCTATTGAGAATGAAGAACTTAAACCCCATGAGGCCATCGAGAAAGTGACCGAATGGTATGAAAGAATTCGTAAAATGTTTCATGACTTCGCCCTAAAATATAATATTAATATCATTGGTGGAACTCACCCCGTTAAGAGAGGAGATAGAGTTCATAATGTGGCCGGTATCTACTTGAGAGATGGCAGTGTTCATGAACAAGAAAAAATTCATCCAACTCCAGATGAAACCTATTGGTGGAATATTGAGGGTGGAGATGAGGTTAATGTTATTGAGACTGACTGTGGTCCTATTGGTTGCTTAATCTGCTATGACAGTGAATTTCCCGAACTTTCGCGCCACCTTGTTAATCAAGGAGCACAGATATTATTTGTGCCCTTCTTCACGAGTGAGCGACAGGGTTACTGTCGAGTGCGCTACTGTTGTCAGGCGCGCGCCGTTGAAAATCAAATTTATGTCGTTATGAGTGGCTCAGTAGGCAATTTACCTCGAGTGCACAATATGGATATTCAATATGCCCAAAGTTGCATCCTAACTCCTTGTGATTTTTCTTTTAGTAGAGATGGGATTGCAGCAGATACTACTCCCAATGTTGAGACAGTGGCCTTAGCAGACCTCAGGATAGACAGTCTAATTGATGGGCGAAATAATGGGTCTGTTCAAAACCTCAAGGATAGACGCCATGACCTCTACGCAGTTAAATGGTTAAAAAAGTGATTTGACTTAACTGTTTACTATAATGGTTAATTAAAATAATTTTATTGTTTAAGAATCAAGAGGTGGATCTTTGCCAATATTGTGGGTAAGGATCTGTTTTCTAAGTTATTGATTATAGATAAAAACAAGCACCAAATCTTATTTTCTAGTATTCTACATGTTGTGAAAATCATTGAAAAAATTTACAAGTGCAACGCACTTTTCCTTGGTCTCCATTTGTGGTTGATCTCGGCTCTACTTCCTTTAAATTACGTTTATGCAAACAATGTATTTGATGAGCTTGGTGATCTGACAAATATCGAGCGTGAGGCCTTAGAGGGCCTAGAGATTTCTCAAAATCTTCAAGATCTTGCCAATGATTTTAGTGAGGATACAAAACCTGTGCTTACTGATAATGACCGTGAAGCCTTAAAACTTCTTGGCTACAGTGATGCTGAAATTGACAACTTAAGTCTGGCCTCTCTACAAGACGAAGGGGAGAGGGATAAGTTTAAAAATCGCCTTAACTCATATGCGAATAAGAAAGGTTCGGAAATTGAAGGTGGCGTTACCAAGGATCTGGTTCCTGGATTAGCTTCTTCAGTCATAGGTCTGGCCTTTGCGAGTCTGCTTGGGATTGTCGTCGGTGTTCGTTGTTATAATCAACCCTCGGCCATTACCTTTGCTGGCACCAGTGGGGCGTGGGTTGCTTTAGAAGTAATGATTTGGAAAGGGTTTCAAATTAGGATGGACGATATCCAAACCCTGCAAAATGCCACAAAGATTCCAGCGTATATTGAAAAGAAGATTGAGAGAGTCAAAACTATTATTGGTAAATTAGAGAATGACTTTAAAGCGAAGAATTTAAGTGATTTTGAAAAATACCTTGAAGCTAAAAAACCAGAAATTGACGAATTACAGGCCATAGCTGAAGAAATTAGGGTTCATCTGAAAACGGCAAAGGATCGTCAGTTTGGTGCTTTAAGATCTTTACAAGAATCGCTCGAGCTTGCTGCTGAGACTTCTAAGAAAAAATCTCGAAACGCCAAAGTCGCTGCAATTGGATATACCGTAGCCTCCGGATTGGCCGCTGCTGAAAGTTTCAACATATTTACTGGTGGTGGCACTTGTGTAGGTGTAACCAATAATGACAGGACCTCAAAGAATGATTCACTGATCGCCGCTCTTCTTTGGAAAATAATTCCAAGTGCACAAGCAGGATTCGCTTCCGTTGGTGATTTAGATAAAATTGGTATTCCCGTCGGGGGAGGCCTCGCAGCAGCCTATTTAGGTTTTGAACAAAAATTTGCGGATAAAATTTATAATTCAGCCGTTGGCCGTGGTGTTGTTTTTCTGGCAATGGCGGGAATTGCTTATTTAGCGTCTGTTAAACTTAAAAAAGCAGCTACATTTTTAGAGAAACAAGCCAAAGAGATGGATATTTTTGTTACCTCTATAGAAGATAAACTGAGTGCCCTAGACGCTAGTTTTCCCGCAGGGGCGGAGCTCATTAGGGAGCTCAAGCAAAAACTACTTCCAGAAATTGAGGAGATAGTGGCCGAGGGGCTTAGGGCAAGAGAAGGTGAAATTAAAACTAGTATTCAAAATGGACTTAATGATCTTGTTCAAGATCAAATTAGAGAGGGTAATATAAGTGAAGAGCAAGTGAGTGAGCTGGTTAATTCTGAAGTGCAGATTAGTCAAAGCGATATTCAACAAACTCTTAATAATCTATCCTCATCTGATTTAAGCCGTCTTGATACTAGTGATCTTTCGGGGCGCTTAACAAGTTATCATAATTTTATAGACTTCCTTATCCCCAATGCCATGGCCAGTAATCAAAGTAATCCACTTAAAACACCAATTAGTTGTTTTAAGAGAACTAAACGTTTTGTCGTTGCAGATGAAGATTGTTCTTGTCGAGCAAAAAAAAGCTGCATGCAAAGCCGCTATCCAACTAAGTTATCCATGAAGACTAAAAATGAGTTTGGTGTCTTCTCTTATCAGTTAGGGGCCTTGGTAAGTCGTTCAAGTAACCTTATTTTTAACGGACAACCAGGTAAAGGCGTGCAAGGGTTTTCAAAAGCGGGGGCGCTTACTTCAAAAATGAATCTTAATGCACGTAAACTTCTGTCTAGAAAAGTAGGTAATCTTATTGATAATAAAGTTACGGCAAGGACGATTGCAGGAGCCTTTGAAACTATTAAGCCAGGACTTAGTGACTACTTCAAAGGAAATAGTAATAATACACAGCTTAATCCAAAAGTAAGCTCACAATATACCATAGCGAGAAGAAAGAGCCTGGTCTCTCCTCGTCAAGAGCGCACTGCTTTAAGAACATCCTTGAGAGAGAGATTACGTGTGGCAAAGTCCTTAGGGAATAAAAGTCTTTTAGGATTTTCACCCAAAGTCGAAACTAAGAATAAGGATGAAGTCTATAACTATTCTAAAGAGGCAATCATTCGCGACTCTTCTAAAGATATTTTTCAACTAATTAAAAAGCGTTATCTCATTATTCAATCTCAAGGCCGTCTAGAGCTTTGATAAAAGATTATTTTAGTAAAAAGTTATTCTAAAGATTAGTCCTAAGCTTAAAAATAACCAGATAATTGCAATTCCAGTGACATCAAAAAGGGAGCCGGTTTTAATCATTTCTCTTAAAGGGAGTTTACCCGTTCCAAACACAATGGCATTAGGTGGGGTCGAGACGGGGAGCATAAAACCAAAACTTGCCCCAAATGCCGCTGCAATAATGAGGGATGTTGTGTGGACTTCACCCCAGATACTCAGGCTGCCTAACAGTAGAGGGACGAGAATGGCCGTAGAAGCTGTATTAGAGCTAAACTCAGAGAGAAGAACTCCTGTTATGATGACAATCAAGGCCAGGAGATAAAAGTTAATTCCACCTCCGAATAAAAGCCCCCCAACGTCGGCGGCCAGCCCACTTTTATCGAGGAGGGAGCCCATGGCAAGACCGCCACCAAAGAGCCATATTGTGCCCCAGTCGATTGTGTTGGCCTCACTCCACGAAAGGTTTGTCTCGCCTGGTTTATTGCCAGGAAGGACAAAGAGAAAGGTACTTGCAAGCACTCCTACGCCTCCCATTGGTAAGGCATCTTGGATTGTTTGGGCCATAGGTTGTAAGTGAAGGGGCAGTATCAATGTTAAGACTCCAGGTAATATCCATAAAATAACGGCCATTAAGAATACTGCCATAATTTGCCATTCAGTTTTCTTAGTCTTACCAAGACTTTCTAATTCAACCTTAAATAATTTCCTAACCTCTTTTAGTTCTACTTTTGGTAAGGGGTAACGCCATTTTAAAATTAGAATGAGCGCGCCTAGCATTGCGAGGCTGACCGGGAGTCCGTAGCCCATCCATTCAAGAAATGAGATATTAATACCTTTATTTTTTAAAAATTGAATCGCCATTAAATTGGGAGGACTTCCTACTGGAGTTGCCATTCCTCCAATTGAACTTGCAAATGCTGCTGTTAAAAGAAACGATGTCTGTAGGTTCTCCTGATGTTTACTTTCTTTAAGGTTGTCTTTTAAAGTATCCATCAGTCCAAGAATGATAGGGACTACAATGGCACAGGTTGCGGTATTACTAATCCACATAGAAAGAATCCAGCAAATTAGCGCCACCTGAACAAGGACTCCTTGTAATGATTTTGCACCAAAGGAGGAGCTTAAGAATGTATAGGCCATTCTCTTATCCCAACCGTGTTTCTCCATGGCCTTTGCAATAAAGAAGGAACCCATAAAGAGGAATAAAATTTGATTACCAAATGGGGCGAAGGCCTCCTTGGTCGACACCGCACCATAAAGAATGGCCAGTAGTGGAACCATTAATCCTGTGACAGCAAGGGGAACAATCTCTGTGAACCACATCATAACAATAGAAATAAAAATCGCCATGACTTTATAGTGGTTAGGTTGGGCGATACTTAGAATTAAGTAGGGACCTATGGCCATGGATAAGAACGCAAAGAATCGTTTGTTCATTGTTAAACCTAGTTATTTAATTAACCTCTTTAATTTAGAAAATCCAACTATCTTTGGCCAGTATCAATCCCTGTTATAAGGGGGGCCTTGATTTATTACCTAGTTGTCTTTTATCAAGCTTGTTACTGGAACTCTTTGCCCTTTTTCCTGATTTGAAGCTACTCAACTTTTAGTCTTATGGCGCTTTCCGAAAAGCTTTAAAACCACAGAGGAAAATAATATGAAGTACATGATCTTTATTGTAGGTCTATTTTTCGTTTTTAGCTCTTTTGCTGAGACTTTCAAACCTATGAATGTAGAAAACTTTACGGGGTCTTATGATGGCTCATTTGGCAATGCTAATGCTCTTACATGGCAGTTACCTGACCAACCTGACCTAAGCAATATTTCCTTTCAAGTATATAAAGAGACAGATCAGTTTAGATTGGTCTCGCAAAGAGGAGAACAAATTTTTGACGAGGTGCCAAGCTTCATCTTCGATTTAAAGAAAGTCGATTGGACCAATTTTAGCACCCTCACAAGCGGCTCAAAAGGTGAAATTAGTCTACTAGAGTTAAAGGGTGAGGACTCTCAACAAAAGGTGAGTCTAGCCAATCTCAATGCTAGCTGTGCTGGTTCTATTTCTGAGAGCGATTTCTTTAAACAACTCCTTGAAGTATGTACCCAGGATGGAGATTTAAGTTTTAAAGAACTCTCAACTGCTGAGCTCGGTCGTGGCGCAAGTGGATGGCGTAATTTTTGGAACCAGATTCTCAAGGGTAGCCAGAAGGCAAATAGTAATAGTGTTATTTTAAAAAATCTGAATGTTTTAATAAAAAAAGGTAAATTAAATTTAAAAGTTAAGGCAGATGTCGATGTCTCGGTTACCGTAAAGGCCGAAGGGTATATTGAATATAAGAATAACGAAATTGTTATAAGGCTTGATAAAGTAAAAGCGAGCTTTCTTACGATTACAGATAAAGTTTTTGATGAACTCGAGAAACTACAAACACCTTATGTCGTAGTGAAGAGACCTTTTGTGACCATCTCTCTGCCTTAAGAAGCCTTTTTAAGTGAGGATGCTAGGGGAAGGCTGATCACGAATTGAGTATTATCAGATTGAGGATTGTAATAAAAAAGACCTTGGTGAGACTTAATGATTCCCATGGAAATAGAAAGGCCTAAACCTGTTCCTTCTCCAACTTCTTTAGTCGTATAGAATGGCGCCATTAGGTTTTCTTGATTCTCTTTAGGAATACCGTCGCCACTATCAGTTACTGTAATATGAACTTCACCCCTAAGTTTCTGGGCCTTAATTTCGATCCAAGGTTGTTGATTGTCCTGAATTTCATCAAATGAATTATTTAAAAGATTGATAAAAACTTGAGAGAGTTGAATTTTACAGCCTTTGATCATTATGTTTTCATCGAGATTAATTCTAACTTCAGTCCCTTTACTTTTAAATTTTTCCATACAAAGGTCTAGAGTTTCTTCTATAACATCTCCTAAGGAGATAATGGTCATTTCTAATTCATGACCTTTGTGAGAAAACGTTCTTAGTCCTAGGATGATTTTTGAAATACGCTTTACGGTATCATCAATTTTTTCAATACTTTGTTGGAAAAAAAGTGGGTCTATATCTTCTTCATTTATTTTCTTATAGAGTTGTTGGGCCTTACCTGAGATTATAGTAAGGGGATTATTAATTTCATGAGCTATTCCACCTGCTAGTTTTCCTAAAGAAGCAAGCTTTGAGCTCTCATGTATCAGTTTCTCTTTATTCTCCAGTTCTTTTTGAAAATTAATCTTTTGGGTGATGTCATTTGTGATGGCAATATGAGCTAGTTCGCCATTATCAAGAGGATAGGGTGAAGCATAACTTTCCATCCATCTTTTGGTTCCTTCGAGACCAATGATTTCAAAAATGAGGGTGCCTTTTTCGCCAGAGCAAATCTTCTCATTAAATTTTATAAAATTATCGCGATGGTCTTCATGGACGATAGAGTAAACATCAGCGAGGATAACGCTATCAATGTCCTTGGCCTCAATAAGGTTTAGACCGCGAGTATTCATATGAAGTAGTCGACCACGCACATCGATAACCTTTAGACAGGAGGGAGACGCATTAATCATCTCTTCCAGCATTGTAGTTTTATCACCCAATAATTTGTGGACCTCGATTTTCTTCATATATTCCCTTATCGGTAGTTTATGCCAATAAATAAAATTCATAAATATTGAGCCTAAGTGGCTGATATTATATAATCAAAAAACTGACAGTCCCTGTAAATATGGCCACATTTCAACACTATTTCTCAAATATTTATTATATTGATTTTAAGCAAAGACGACTTCGTAATAACCCGGCCATTATTTTGTCAGGTGTTAAGTGGGTCTCACTTTTGAAACGCTAAGTGGTTAAGATTATATCTAATGATTGGTTTCAAACTTGCAATACTACATTAGAACAATGCTTTGCAAATTGAATGTTATAAGGAGATTACCACCTGTGAAGGGTCTTATTTTTCTAGGGATTATATTCATCTTCAATATTTTAACCTCGCTGGCGCATGCTGGTGTTAGTGGTGATAATTACCCTTATTTCTTCGTGAATGATTCAAAACAATCTGGTGTAAAAAATGAAATACAGATTCTTCATAGTGGCATAGCTTCTTTTCAAAAAAGAATCGATCTTATTAAGAAAGCAAAAAAACGAATTAGCATTGAATATTTTATTTGGGAAAAAGATAAGGCGGGTCTTCTTCTATTTCATGAATTAATCAAAAGGGCCAAAGAAGGCATCGATATTCGAATCATTTTGGATAAATCCATTACTGTCATCGAATTGGACGAGTTTTTTGCAGAAGCCGTTAATAAGTATGGAATTGATCTTCGTCATTATAATCGTGGACTAGATCCATCGACCGCTCAATTTAGAACTCATCGTAAAATATTGGTGATTGACGGTGTTGAGGGAATTACTGGTGGTCGTAATATTGGAGATGATTATTTTGACTTTGATGAAGAGTATAATTTTACAGATCGTGATATTTATATCGCGGGGCCAGCTGCAAAGGCCATGCAGGATTCTTTTGACGCTTTCTGGAATGACTCGATTGTAAAAAAATCTCGAATACTTAATGTAAACCCCGGTTCAAATCGATTAAATCGTCGATCTCATGATAGAGAACGCTACAATAATCATAAACAAGAAGTTCTCGATAGGTTGCGGTCTGAAGCTTCAGAATGGATTGAAAGTCATGAGTCCATGGAAGAAGTATCCCAGTCGATGGAGAAAATTGCTAGACCAATTCTACAAAAAAACCCAATTCTTGAATGCCCAAAAGTGACTTATGTCTCTGATAAACCAGGAGCCAACTTCTTTACTCGCCTTGGTGTTAAAAGGTATAAAAAGAACTTTCGTTTTACAAGAAATGTCTTATTTGATTTTATGAAAAACAAAACAGAGGACTTTCTCTATCTGGCCAGCCCCTACTTTATGTTGAATAAGGCCTGGCAAGAGGCACTGTCTGAAGTAATGAGACGTGGTGTGAAAGTTAAACTCTTTACCAACAGCTTAGGGAGTACAGATGCTTTCTATGTTGCAGCAAATTTTTATCGTATAATATTTAAATGGCAAGAGGCCGGTTTGGTGCCTTTTATCCATAATAGTCAATTTGATGACATTGATCCGGTTTTAAATGAAAAGGTCGCTAATACCCGTTGGGGAATGCATGAGAAAACTCAAGTGTATAACAACAACACTTTCTATATTGGTACTTACAATATAGACAACCGCTCCGATTTTTATAATGTTGAAATGGGGCTTTTCTGTGAAGGCTCTAGTGATCTCACAAAAAATCTATTAGATGATATGAATGTGCGCTCTCATAATGGTTATGTCATAACTGGGAAAGATAAGGCGGAAACATCTGAGGGGAAACCTGCTGATGTTTATGGTAATGCTACTGAGAAACTCCTCAAAATTATGAAAGCATTTACTTTGCCAGCTCTACTGCTTGAACCTCTCATGTAGGATTCATGCAAAAACACATCCTTGGTAGGGGTTATTTCCTTAATGGACTATGGCCTTTACAATCCATTTTGTTTTTTATTGTCCACAATTTTACTTCCTTAAATTCAGGTCATAAATTTATCTTTTTCGGCACCTTGTTATTCGGTCTTCTATTGGTTCAATTTTATAAAGAAAATAGTCAAGATCGTTTAGGTCTGCTTTGGCCTTGTCTCGGAGTTCTTCTTAATTTTGGTCATCTTCCTTACTTTGAAAATGATTTCTACCGTTATTTCTTTGAAGGAAAGGCCTTCTTATTTGGTCTTAACCCCTATTTAAAAAGTCCAATAGAGCTTTTTTCAATGGTGGAGTTTAAGGAATTTCTATTTATTGGCTATCCTGGTCTGACAAGTATTTACCCTCCTCTTATAATTGGCCTCTTTGCGGTTTTTTCCTTCCTCTCACTTAAGTCTGCTCTCTTTATATTTAGTCTTCTTAATGCAGTTCTAATATGGTGGCTTATTGGTTTTCTGAGAAGGTTACCTCGTTTTCCTAATCGATACTTACCCTTAACTCTTATTTTTTTACAAAGGGAAATGTGTTTAAACTATCATTTTGAATTGATTGCATTTTTACCCTTTCTTGTGGGGGTGTTTAGTACTTCCTCCTCTATAAGAGTTTGTGCTTTCTTGCTGAGCTTCCATCTTAAGTTTATTGGTGGATTTGGTTTTATATGGTCACTTGCACAAAGGAAATACAAAGAGGTTAGTTATCTGGTTCTCCTTCTTATTTTTAGTATGGGGTTATTTTACTACTTAGGAATGGGTAAGGGTCTTGGTATAAAAACTTTCAAAGAGAGTTGGTTATTTGCACCAGGGCTTATTAATCTGTTGTTTTATGGACTTTCACTTGATTTCAGCTTGGCGAAGATCTTTTCGACCTGTTTATTTATAGTCTCTTTAGTTACTTTCTTATTATGGCAAAGAGGGAAGGTTACAGTAACACTCTTCCTCTTCTTCATTGTAGGCCTCTTTTACTTTTCTCCAGTTTATAATGCTTGGTATGCTCTTTGGCCGGGAGTTATTCTGCTGTCTTTTGGTTATAGAAGTGGTGCTTGGTACTTGGCACTAAGTCCTTTAAGCTATTACTATTTCCTCTCTATTCCTAATGGATTATTTTTAGTAAATGCCTTACTTCATCTACCTTTCTTCTATTTTCTTTGGGAGCTTAGGGAAGAGTATTTAAACCCCAATCATAATCAAGCCAATCAGTATTAGAACTACTAGGGTTGAATCCTTTAAAATAAGGCTTCAAAAAATCTTTATAACTGATACCCTTCATCTTTTTAAAATCATCTCCATACCACTTGAAAATTTTTGATAGGTAAAGTGTGTCTGTACTTGAATCATAATAGTTCTTACTCTTATCTTCGAGAAAGTTCTTAGTGACATCAGAGAATTGCTCTTTTATTTTATGGGCGACAAAGGGGAGAGTGTGTAGAGTTGGGCAACCAATTGATGCACAATTAACCGCAAAGTGAATACGTGGCTCCAAAAAATTCTTTCTAATAATATTATGCTCTATATTGTCGAGAAAGTTCTTTTTTCCTAATAGCCTGAAGAATTTCTTCTTCCATGGATTGCTAAAGAGCCCGCCTATGTCCTTTATTGATTTTTTAGGATAATGGTCAATAATGAGTTTGATGGTGAAAACATTATAGCTATTAATAAGAAAGGCCAATTGCTCTAATTTCTCCCAAGACTCGTATTCTTTCGGGGTCACAGCACTTAAGTTTTTTATTATTCTCTCTAGTCTCTGCGGATTTTTTTTAATCTCTTTATAGTTAACTAAAGTTTGATGGCCTACTTTTTTAACCTTATTTTGGAGCAATTCCTGATACTCCGTATAATTTTGATCAAAGCCCATACTAGTTAGTGAGATTAAGTAAATTGCTGTTAAGAATATTGTTTTAAGCATTGATTGCTCCCTTATTTATTTCATACCAATAATAAGTGTCTTAGGGGAATAATTTGTTACAATTTTACAATGTCTGCAAAACAAACAACATTCAATTCTCCACTTTTTGTTGAACGCCTTCAAAAACAAGATCAAAAAGCGATCACTGAGGTTGTGGAAGCGTATTCTGATCATCTCTATAACGCGGCCTTGGGAATGGGGTTTCGCTCTGAAGAGGCACAAGATGTCGCTCATAGTACATGGATGACTTTTTTGGAAGTTGTTGGCCGGTTTGAAGGGCGTAGTCATATCCGAACATTTCTCTTTGGAATTCTTTACAATAAAGCACGCGAGCTTAGGCGCTCAAAGCGTAAGTTTGATTCCTATGATCCATTTGATGAGGAATTTGATGAATTATTCGATGGTAGCGGTCATTGGATCCAGAGACCGATAAACCCTCATAAATATAGCGAAAATGATGAAATACTTAGAGTCATTCAAAAGTGCATGGATCATCTTCCACAGAATCAGAGAGATGTTTTTGTCTATAAGTTGGTTCTTGAAGAAGAGAGTGAAGTTATTTGTAACGAACTCGGACTTTCTCCCACTAATTTAAGACAACTGATTTTTCGGGGAAAAGGACACATGAAAAAATGTATCGACAAAATTTTTGAGGATTCATGAGGGACTGATTCACTATGATGAATTGCAAGGAAATTGCCAAAAATATGCTAGTAGAAAAGTCCTTAAACTTTCGCCAGAAAGTAGATCGTTTTATTCACTTGTTAATGTGTCGCAGCTGTAAAATATTTATTAAACAAATGGATAACCTTGATCATTCATTTAAGAAGGCCATGCTAAAAAATTCTAAAGAGCAGTTGGATGTAATGGAAAAAGTAAAAAAAGATATATTAGAGGAAGTTAATCATAGGTTTGATTAATGACGGTGGGTTAGTGTGCCGTTTTCATAGTGATGGCATTCTCCATCGGCCCTAAGCTCTATTAAGCCGTGTATTTCTCCGTCACTTTTCTCTCTTGCAGATTTAGGTAACTTTTTAAGGTTAGGGTTAAGGTTAGG
>Ga0129324_10000056_pt1 | contig 71285 bp, 58 predicted proteins | sample CPBDNA_7_FD_96879 | JGI IMG/M metagenome (GOLD analysis project Ga0129324, IMG submission 96879) | Freshwater to marine salinity gradient microbial communities from Chesapeake Bay, USA - CPBay_Spr_15_0.2_DNA | ecosystem: Environmental > Aquatic > Marine > Coastal | place: USA: Chesapeake Bay... | reverse complement strand
TCTTGATCTGTTTGCTGTTCTCTTGAGATAAAGGCCTGCCAGCTCTCACTTCTTCGAATGGAATCCCATTCTTCATAAATAATAAGGTTTTTTTGGGCCAATTCTTCAACTTGCCAATTTTCTGTCCTGAGCACAACGGCCTCATCAACAAGGGGAAGCACTAAATCAGCACAGCCATGAGCTTCTACGGTCGAGTTTGGTAGCCTACCAACTCTTTGCTTATGATGGGCACAGCCCATAAAAAACACAATAAATAGAAAAACGATCAAATTTCCCTTCATGGAATTCTTATCGGCACAAAACTAAAGATGTTCACATTTCCCGAGCACAACACTCTGACTCTCTAGAAATTACTGACTCTTCCGAAAAGTATTTGATGGGCACAATTCTAAAAACTTTATTCCTATTGCTTATTTGTCTTCCAGCTTTTGCTCAGGTGGACTCGGAGTCACGAACCCTAGCACGACAATTGAAAAAGGAACTCGACTTCAACGTTGAGTTTGCTTCGCTCATCCTAAGAGTTGGCGCCCAAATAGATAGCGAAATAAGTGGCTCGCCAAATAAAGAGGCCAAACTAGAAGATTTTCTCAAACTAGAAAATGGTCAAATTGAAAAAATTTTAAAATCAAAAGTAATGGAGTTTGCGAAATTCTATGAATCGAATATAACTCTTCCAGAAGAACGGAAAGGAATTTTTCGACGTTACTTTCCACTTATGCAATGGCGTAATCTATCAGACATTTTTAAAAACTCTATGGTTGGTATCAATGGCTTTTTTAAAAGAAAGGGTATCGGTGTAGCGATTGGCATTAGTCTGGGTATGCTTTGTGAATACTCTTCTTACTTTCTTCTTTATAAAATCGGCCTGCCTCAACTCCTTCCTATTGCCCTAGCAATTCCTTATGGCACTATCCTCACAGGAGCTCCACTTATTTACAATTCTTTTAGGATAAAAAAGGAACTTAAAAATGTTCTTGGCGGAAGCAAAGCCTATAAAGCCTATCGCATGCAAATGAAAGAATCTCTCAAGAAACTTCATATGAAGTCACCCGACCAAATTCTTTTTCCCCTTAATAATCTAGCTACCAATAACTCTCAAACAATTATGAGTTTAGTTCTTTCAAAAAGCTCTTGGTGGGATTCATTTCTAACGAAGATGGGCCTAAACACCACTCGACTAAACTATCCATCTCTTAAGGTTTTTATGATTGTTAATAAGCTTGATAATAAGACCATAAAGTGGATTCGAGAACATGAGGGTCTTCCCTCTTACTTAAAAATAGCTCTCATCACGGACGCTATTTTAAAAAGCGAATCTACAGAGATAAAAAATAAATTTCTCACTAAATTTGGAAAGAGTTTTGTTGAAGTAGAAAGGGCACCCTACTGGATTGCTCTTAAAGATTGGACCCGAGAACTGATGAACGCTAAGAATATGAAGAAAGTCAGCCAATTAATGGCTGAAATTCCACCAGGTGTAGCTCCAGAACAAATCATTGAACTATGGGACAAGATCATCTTGCCATACTATGCAACACACTTTGATATGAATTATAAGGCGTATCGCAAATGCAAAGAAGAGATCACTATACTTAAGGCCATCATTAACCATGAGAAAGCTCCCAACTGGAACAGTCAGTTTTACAATGAATTTCAAACTCGTATGAATCGTGCACTTAGGGTAAACATTAAGAGTTGTGAAACTCCAGAAAAGAATATTCTCTCCTATCTTTTAAATACAATCTAATCTATTCATTTTTATTCCGTACAAGTGTTTCAAGCCACGTCATTATCGAGTAAAATAGTAAGATCAAATTACTTTAAAATCCAAGAGTGAGCTATGGAAGACATTTTCATTTTTGATGCAGTGAGGACCCCGCGGGGAAAAGGCAAGCCGGAAGGTCACCATCATATAATTCGACCTGTTCAGCTTGGCGCGCATGTACTCAAAGAAATTATTAAACGCCAAAACCTTCCTAGTTCTGCGATTGAGGATATTATTTTTGGCTGTGTTACTCAAATAGGTGAACAAGGTGGTTGCATAGCAAAGGCCGCTGCCCTTGAGGCTGAATTTTCACACTCGGTCTCTGGTGTTACCGTCAATCGCTTTTGTGCCAGTGGGCTAGAGGCGATCAACATCGCAGCTGCACGTATAAAATGTGCTCAAGATGACCTTATCATTGCTGGTGGTGTTGAGAGTATGAGTCGAACCGCCATGGGAAGTGACGGTGGGGCGCTCATGATGGATCCAACAACCGCCCACCTCAGCAACTATATCCCTCAAGGAGTGAGTGCTGATCTCATTGCTAATCTTAATCGCTATGGGAGAAGAGACCTCGACCAGTGGGCAGTCCGCTCCCATCAAAAAGCTGCGGCTGCACAAGATGGAGGTTTCTTTAAAAAATCTATTGTTCCCGTAAAGAGTTCTTTAGATCAATCCTACCTTGCATATGATGAAATGGTTCGCTCCAGTACCAATATGGAAAGCTTGGCAAAGTTAAAACCTAGCTTTGCTCGTTTTGGCCAGGAGTTTGGCTTTAACCAAAGAGCAATTAGTAAATATCCACAGCTTGAGATGATTGAGCATTTTCATCATCCGGGAAATAGCTCTTCACTAGTTGATGGTTCTAGTGCCGTTCTTTTAGGTAATCAAGAAGTTGCAAAAAAATATGGACTCAAACCGAGAGCAAAGATTCGAGCCTGGGCAAATGTCTCTACAGAGCCAACGATCATGTTAACAGGCCCCGCTCCCGCAACAAGAAAAGTTCTTGAAAGAGCGGATCTCTCTATTGAAGACATAGATCTTTTTGAAATCAACGAAGCCTTTGCCTCCGTCGTTTTAAAGTTTATGGATGAATTACAAATTCCTGAAGACAAAGTTAATGTCAACGGTGGTGCGATTGCCTTAGGACACCCTTTAGGCGCCACGGGAGCAATGCTTTTAGGCACAGCACTAGACGAACTTGAAAGACGTGACAAACGCTTGGCCTTGATTACTCTTTGTATTGGTGGCGGAATGGGTATTGCCACAATTATTGAAAGAGTGACGACTTAAAGGGAATTTTTATCTATGATCAATATACAAAAGACTGAAAATAATATTCTGACACTTTCTGTTGATTCTAAGGATGCATCGGCAAACTTAATAGATGAATCCTTTCTTACTCACTTTGAGACACTCGTAGAAGAAATTACCCGTGATGAGGGAACACTTGGCGTTATCATCACTTCTTCTCGCAAAGAGTTCTTGCTTGGGGCAGACCTGGAAATGTTCAAGAGTAAAAGTTCCCCATCTGAAATATATCAACTCTCCAGAAAACTCCAGAAAGTCTTAAGAAAACTTGAAACTTGGGGAAAGCCCGTCGTTGCCGCCATCAATGGCAGTGCTCTCGGTGGTGGCCTAGAGTTGGCATTATCTTGCCATCACAGAATTGCCGTAAACCATAAATCGATTAGGCTTGGACTGCCAGAAGTTAAAATAGGTCTTATGCCAGGTGGTGGTGGTACCCAAAGACTTATTCGTTTAATAGGTATAGAAAAATCTCTGCCTCTTCTTTTAAATGGTAATCACATAAGCCCATTAAAAGCGAAAGAAATTGGTATTATTGATGCCCTTGCAGATAATAAGGAAGAGCTTCTAGAAAAGGCAAAGGCGTTTATAGAACAAAATCCTGAGGTCAGGCAAAAATGGGACAAAAGCCTCCTAATGCTTGACCCACACGCACCAAATAGTCCTAAAGGTTACCAGTTTTTCTCTATTGCCTCCGCCATGGTCGATCGTGATTATTTAAGTTTCGGAACTGGTCCACAAAAAATTCTCTCATCTGTTTATGAAGGCTCACTTGTCCCTATTGAACAGGCTTGCCAAATAGAGGCTAATTACTTTGCTGAACTATTCCAGGAGAAAAGTTCACAGGCGATGATGCAAACTCTCTTTTATGGTGTTCAAAAATGTAAAAAGAAAGGTGACAAACTTACAGATCAAGCCCAATCCATCAAGACAATCGGTATCATCGGCGCTGGGATCATGGGACGAGGCATTGCTCAAATTGCAGCACAGTTAGGCATAGATGTTTTACTTAAAGATCAAGACTTAACAACGGCTGAAATGGGTCGCAACACTATTTCAAAAAGTCTTGATAAAGATATATCGCGCCAGAGAATTGAGCCCAGCGCCAAGAAAGACATTATTGAAAAGATAAAGTCGGTAGATAAGTTTGAGGATTTTCTTGGTTGTGACCTCATCATTGAGGCAGCTCCAGAAAATTTGGCCCTTAAAAAATCTCTATTTAAGGAGCTTGAAGAAGTCATCGCGCCCGACACAATTTTGGCCACAAACACCTCCTCTCTTCCTCTCTCTATTACAACTGAGGGCATGAAAAACCCGGAAAGAGTGATAGGATTACACTTCTTCTCTCCAGTTCCTAGAATGTCCCTAGTAGAAATTATAAAGGCCAAGAAAACTAATCAGAAAACACTTATTAGATCTTTAAAGTTTATAAAAGATCTAGGAAAGGTGCCTATTATAGTTCGAGATGGTCTAGGTTTCTTTACTACTCGTGTTTTCATGAAATATATCACAGAGGCCATTTTAGCCTTAACAGAAGGCTGTAGCCCTGCACTTATTGAAAACGCTGGACGCTCACTTGGTTTCCCCATGGGACCTTTAGAGGTTGGAGACGAAGTATCCCTTAACCTCATCAAGAATCTTTTGGAAGAAAAAGCCCGTTTAGAGAAAGTAGATGCTTTTTCCGATCTCTCTGAAAAGAAAACTCAAGAGGTAGTCACACGTTTTATTACTAAATTTGAAAGACTAGGTAAAAAAAATAGAAAAGGATTTTACGACTACCCAACAGAAGGTCCTAAACGAATCTCTCGCCAAACTTATCAAGAAGCAGAGGTGACCATTAATAACCCTTCTGATGTTGGGACATTTGAATGTTTAAAAGACAGACTCTTTTATATTCAAATTATAGAGACGATGAAATGTTATGAAGAAGGAATTCTCAATACTGCACATGAGGGTGATGTCGCTTCTATTATGGGCTGGGGCTTTCCCTCTCATACAGGAGGCGTAGTATCAGCTTGCCATCGAGAGGGTAATCAAGCTCTTCTCGATAAGTTAAGCACCTTACAAGAAAAGTGGGGGGATCGTTTTAGTGCACCAAAAATTTTAAAAACTCTTATTAATAAAAACTATGACTCCCTACATGAGGCAAGAGAAATACTCTCTAGCCCACTTTTGGAGGAGTAAGTGGAAGTTATTTTTGAAATAGTAGAAAAGAGTAAATCTACTTATTACAAAGTAAATAAATCTGAAGCTACTATCGGAAGAGATGCAGAGTCCTGCGATATTGTCATTCAGGATAATGGATCCTCAAAAAATCACTGCATGCTTGAGTTTAAACAAAACAAATGGTGGGCAGTTGATCTCAATTCTAAGAATGGTACTTTTATAAAAAGCACACCGATAAAGAGAATTCAAATATTTCTTGATGATGTTATTCAAATTGGAGAATGTTATATTCGCTTCGCCTCATCAAAAATGCCCTTGACCACTTGTCAAAGATTACGTCGATCAGAAAGAAAGTATTCACACAATAAGAGCATTACCCTTCTTCAAAATAAAAAGATTACCAAAGAACAACTTGTCACTGGTATCCATCATGGTCTCAAAGAAATTACTGGAATTTATGATGATCAGGAACCGAGAGAAATCAAAATGTTAACGAAAATGAAGAAGAAGAAGAAAAAAATACTGAAGAAGACTTAATTACTTTTCTTTTTTAAAACTTTCTTCTTTTTTACAACTTTCTTAACACTAGGCTTTCTTAATTCATCAAGCTGATCTTGACTTAATTTTAGTAGCTGTGTCACCCTAACCTCTTCAGTCTGAGTAGAGTTGGCACTAGACCTCTCCTCTTCAATTTTTTCCATCTGATCAATTTCAGCATCATCAAATTTCAATTGAAAGGCTTGGGTCTTATCGGAGTTACTATTTTCTGAAGAACTCTCTGAAGGAGTATTTAGGGCCTTCTGCTCTTTTTCCTTCGCTGTCATCAGGTCAAACTTATCACCGCGACTATCCGCTCTTTTGTCGCGCTCACTTGTCAGTTGATTGTATATTTTTTCATACTTTTCAAGCTGACTGATCAATTGCTTATCTGACAATTCTCGTATTTTAACCATAATTAACACTTAATAAGTTGTTTTAATGCTTCTCGGATATTCTAACAAACATCATGAATAAATCATTAAAATCTCCCAACATTAAGCCGATAATATAATTAGCAATGCCGAAAAAGACAAAGACGAGGAACGCTTGAGCAAAATACTTCTTATTTATAGTGATGAAACCCTATCTGACTATTTCTCGACAGTCATAAAGGCGTTTATTGATAATGATCTGCTTCAAGTTAACAGTACTGCAGAGGCCTTAAAATTGCTTACAGTTAAAGATCATGAGATTGGTCTAGTCTTAGTTGATTTCAATCTGCAAAACTCAAAGGATATTATCAATAGCATTATAAAACGAGATAAAGCGCTCCCCTGTATCATCACTGCCAACGAAGAAGATATTCAAACGGCAAAAAACACTTTTAAATCACAAACACTACTCGATTATTTTCATTACTATGATGACACAGAAATGCTTTGGAATAAGGTCAAAAAAATGGTGGACCTCGGAACGAGGGGCAAAGCTGAAAAAAAATATTGTCGGGTGAATTTAAACTTCTTTTACTCTACAAAAGAAGTTTTTTGCGACGTTTACCTGTGTCTCAATAACGATAAGTACGTCAAAGTCTTTAATCGCTACGATAACGTTGATTTTATGGACTTAAAGAAATATGACAAAAGAAATATCAAACATCTCTATGTACGTGAAAGAGACTTCAGTTTAATTACCAAAAAACTTGTAGAGAGTCTTAGGCCTCTAAACTCTCAAGAACACGGCCTTGAATTGGTTCAAAATGACAGCTTAAATATGGTCTTTTCAATTCAATTACAAGAAACGGTATCAGAAATAGTTCAAAAAATTGGTTTAAATTCAGAGGCCGTAGAAATGACGACAATCGCCGTCAACTCCACGATGTCTCTGGTTCAAAAGAATAGAGAAATCTACGATATCCTTAAAAAATCTATCAAAGGTGAAAACTACGCAAGTGAACACAGCTTCCTGCTCTCTTACTTGGCCTGTGCAATTCTAAAAGAAAGTGAATACCTTAGTGATGAAAACACAATGACATTAACTGTTGCGGCATTCTTTCACGATGTCACCATTGAGAATTCAGAAACAGCAAAAATTCAAACTGCTCATGAATATAAATTCAAAACCCTTGGCTATAAAGAGCAAGAAGAATATTTAGATCATCCTATGAAGGCCCGAAAACTTATAGAAGAAATAGAAGGTATACCTCAAGAGGTATTTTCTATTATTGAGCATCACCATGAACGCTATGATGGATCAGGCTTTCCCCAAGGGCTAGATTACAAGAGACTCTCCCCTCTAAGCTCTATTTTTAACCTTGCTCATGAACTCGCTCTTTATCTTTTTGAATCTGGAGGCTCTCCAGCAAATATTCATAGTATCCTAAGAGATATGGAAAAGGAGTATACAAGTGGGAATTACAACATGGCGCTAGAGGCCGCAAAGAAAGTTTTTCACAAATCCTCTCCTCAAGTCGAAAATAGTTCTACAAAAAAGGTTTCTTAAACTCCTGAGTGCTTTCGCATAAGGTTCCCTATGCTATAGTGATGCCATGGACAAAGAAAATGGTGCCCTCTTTCTTAAAAAAACATACGCTGAAACCCTTGAAAAATTAAAAAAGGGAGAGAGGCCACAATATCGTCTTGATCAAAATACCCTTGAGTACTGTTGTCAGCATTGGCACGATTTGAATGAACAACAATCTCATGAAGGTGATTTTCTCCCTCTTCTCTGTATTCTCGATCATTGTAAAAAGGGAGACCTAAGTTTTGTGGATCCCATTGTTTGGACATTAACAAACCGCCAAGAAAAAGATCTCATCGTTTACACCTTATCAGCGGCTCACAAAATAGTCTTAGAGGAGTGCGAGAGACTAGGCGAAAGAGTTCCCTTTAACTTTATCAAGGCTTTAAAAAAGCCCCTTACAAGCAAGGAGCCAGAGGTTGTCGAATGGACTTTGAGAACAATCGAAGCACTTGGGCATCAAAGTATTATTCTTAAAGAGGATGTCCTCAAAGTGAAGCCTGGTATGCTTGCGCTTTTTAATGAACACAGAAAAAATAGTAAAGAATTAATTGAATACTTAAGCAGACGTTGGGAAGGACGCTTATGAATCGAAAAAAACCTGATACCGAAGACTTCTATAGAAAACTTATGCAGGCCACAAATGCTGCGGGTCATGCCCATTTTAACAACGAAGCAAGCGAAGAAGTTCAGGTTGGTATTCGTCCTGATAAATTAATCTCCCCAGGTATGTTTAAACCCGACCCTTTAATACCAGGAAACTTTAAGGCCCACCCAATAACAATTGCTGCAATGAGAAAGGACATTTTCGTCGGTGGAGAAGATGTCCACATTGACTTAGAGAAGACTTACAGCTGCAATGGCTGCCAAAAACAACTAGATATTCAATTTTGGTTGTTCTGTCCCTTCTGCGAAGCACCATTCCCAAAAGACCTTGAAACCCTCTAAAGTTGCCTTAAAATATTGATTCTATATGGTTTTCTGAGGCATCGGGTCATTCTCCTGTCACCTTTTGTTAGAACAGATCTATTTACGAATGCTCTCAAATATAGGACTTTCTTACACTACAACAACAGGCGAGTTCGAATTTTTGACAGTTAGAAACACAGGAAGTGTTCAAGGAAGTTGAAGAGGAGAACAAAAGACACACATGACAGGAGTAGAATCCATGGGAAAAATGCAGAGACGCAACAGCCACCTTAAGGACAAAGAACTAAAAGAATTAAAAGACCGCCTATTAGGGCAAAAGGAAGACATTCTCAACAAGATCTCAGATCAAACACAATATGTTCTAGATCCTAATGAGCAAAAAGAGCAGGTAGACGCTGCTAACAGTAATCGGGAAAAGGAACAAGAAGCACGTCTTCTTTCACGCCAAGGTTTTCTCGTTAAAAAAATCACAAAGACACTTCATGACATTGAAATTGGTGAGTATGGCCTTTGCAGAGAATGCGATGGCAGTATCCCTTTTGACCGTCTAAGAGCTCGTCCAGTCGCAGACATGTGTATTACATGTAAAGAAGACTCAGAGAGTGAAGAGAAAGGAAAACTTTATAAGAAAGTTTCTAAATCTCTTGGAAGAACAGCTCAAGAGTACGGACGAATCTAAAAGTACAAATGGAAAATCAAATAGAATCAGTGGTTGTTGCCTTTTATAAAAAAGCAACCACTGATATCTTAATTGGTTATCACTTTCGAAAAATTGCAGTGCTCGAAGCTGGTCATCAAGGACATCCCCTTAGACCGCCTATTGAGGCATTCTCTGATCACCTCCCTCGCATTAATACATTTTGGCACAGTCAACTCTCAGGAAGGCCTCTACCCAAGAATGAAGCCCCCTTTGACTTGATAGGTATTCATGCCTTGCTTAAGGTGAGAAAAGGTGAAGTTTCTCGCTGGGTAACACTCTTCAGGCAAACTTTAGAGGAAGAACTCCAAGAGTCACCAGAGCTCAAGAAAAAGTGGAATGAAAAACTGACATTATTTGAGAGAAAATTTTTGGAAAGCCCCGTCCTCTTTAAACCTTCTAATCCTTAGAAGTCACACTCTTCCGCTGACTCAGGTTTCTTAGCGGAAAAAACATTTTTTACGAAATCAATTAAGACAGGCTCGTTAGTCACATCATCAAATAGCCAATTGCGTGCATACCATTGATTAATAGCGAGGGCCGCCAGGCAGGCCTGCTTTTGTTTTTCGAACTGAATAACTAATACTTCAACCATGCGAACTTTAACTCTTTTTCCACTACCCTCAACACAACCATCCTGACCATATTGACCACAAAGAACTCTTCTCTCTCTTCCATCGGGAGTGTCTGGAACAAAAACTAGCTCAATGGAGGGCTCCTTACTTAGGGCCATCTTCATAATCTCGAACTGTCCCCAGGTCTCCTCTTTTTTAGAGCAACTGCAGCCACTCAAAAAAGTAGCAGAAAGAATAAATATTAAGATGATAGGCTTCATAGAGATTATTATACCCTAGTGCTATTTCTTTTTGTAGCGAGGGGTTTTACGACGAACAGCACTCTTTTTGGTGTGCTTCTTTTTAGTAGGAGTATGGACCTTCTTCTTGGTCTTCTTACCACCGGCCTTAGACTGTATCGGTCTAGAGCCTTTAGGTGGCTCTAGCGTTTTAAGGGCCAAAGAGCTTTGACTTAAAATGGCCTCATTAATCCGACCCATTAGGTTTAGATCTGCTGAAGTCACAAAGTTGTATACCTTTCCTTGTCTACCCGCTCTACCCGTTCGACCACAACGGTGAACATAGTAGACAGCTTCAAAAGGAAGATCATAATTTAAGACCCAAGAAAGGTCGGTAATATCGATGCCTCTGGCCGCGATATCCGTCGCAACAAGAATTCCTCCATCTTCACGGAAGTTACTCATGGCCTCTTTTCTTTCATTTGGCTTCTGATCACCATGGAGCTCAAAAACTTTCTTCTTCTTAAAAGTTTCTTTAACAAAGCTAGCTACGGTGACGGCGTCTTCTTTGCGATTAACAAAAATAACCCCTGTGCCTTTGGCCTGAATTTTTAAAAACTCTTCCAGTAGGGGATGTTTTTCTTTTACGCCAAGATAGATATTAAAAGTTTCAATATTTCTCTTTAACTGAACTCCACCCTGGCAGATGACTTCTTTAAACTTATTATTGGCAAAGACTTCACTCACAAAGTTTTGATACTGGGCCGGCCATGTCGCCGAGAAAAGGGCGACCTGAGGAATGGGGGAATTATTAATAGTTAAGATTTGCTCTTGAATACTTTTCACTTCTTTTGAAAAACCCATATCTAAGAGTTGATCAGCTTCGTCAAATACCATTAACTCTAAAAGCTTGGGTGAAACTTCTTTTCTCTCAAGAGCACTAAGAAGACGGCCTGGTGATGTCACTAGAATATCAAAAGCCGCATCATTCATCTGGCGCGAACGCTTGCCCTTGTCGCCACCAACAAGAGTTCTCACCCTAAGCTTGGCATGATGAGCAATACTCTTCAAAATTTTAAAAACTTGCTGATTTAATTCACGAGTAGGCGTCACAATGATGGCACGAGGAGCACCAAACTGCTCATCCATATCAATCTCTTCGTCAGTCAATTTCAAGCGATGAAAAAGAGGAAGAGCATAAGCGAGAGTCTTTCCAGATCCCGTTTGTGCCAGCACAGATAAAGACTCCCCGTTTATAAGAGGAGTAATGCTTTTAGATTGAACTTCTGTAGGCGTTTTAAGGGAGGCCTCTTTTAGAAAATTTTCAATCTCGGTAATAAATCCAAAGCTTGAAAAGTTACTCACAGCTTCCCTTTTGTTAGATTAAATCGATATTCTTAAGTTGAGGGAATGTATAGTAGAAGGCTTTACTCCGTCAACTTCGGACTTTATAGGCTGTTTAAGCATATATTCCAAATGAACCAGCCACAGCTTAATCATAGGCGAAATGGTTAAGTGTTCTGAATCAATCATACCGCGCATACGAAGACCTACACGATCCTCCCAAACATGAGCACCGAAATCGCCACCAAGGTAATAACCATCCCCTAAACCATAACTTGATCTCTTATGAACGCCACCAAAGGCCTTAACAGAAAAGAAAGATAGTTTATAGAGATACTCTCCGTGAAGACGAATCAACATGTCCTCACCATAGAAAAGTTGTCCAGCAGTTTCCTCTTCATCAGACATTCGTGCCAACTTAACATCTTCAAAGGCAACAAAGCCCGTGAGATTGCCATTGCGATAACCTAAGCGATAATCCATGGCCATATTGACCGTTGTATTTAGATCATCAGGAAGCTCAAGAGCATCTGAATTATTAGCTAGGGTTTGGGCCGAAACTCTAAGAGAGTAATCTGCACGCCCGAGACCATAGAGAGAAAAGGCACCGAAGAAATGCTCATCCCATATATAGTCAAAGTTAAGGCCAACGCGAGCCTCACCCTTTATATAGTTATAGATATCGGGAACATTTGTATTGGTATCTGGAAAAAAGTACTTACCGAGATAAGGAGTTGCTAATACATCTTGTGCAGGACTTAAACAGTTCGTGATTGCATACTGAACAATATCCCCATTTGCGGCAAGTCCCGGAGTCGAGAAATTACATGACTGAAGCGCAGTTTTAACTTCTGCTGGAACGTCATTACCAAGATAAGAGATAGCATCATTTACAGTTATTGTCGTTGAGCGAATCCCCATCAAAAAACCAAGGTTACCTTGGGCGCGAATGCTAGGCTTAAACTTCACTCCCCACGCAGTAAAAGAAAAGAGCGGTATGCCTAAATTAAGTCCCACTCTTAGGTTTTGCTCTGTCTTGTCATACTTTCTTAGAAAGTCTTGAGCACGGCTTAGTTGGGTTGAGGACTCCCCTTTTGACACTTGATCTGCTTCATCGACAAAATCAAGAAGATCAGTGTTGGCGAGGGCGGTAATATCAAAGATAAAATCATGTTCTAAAGGACGCAGCATTTCTTGGGTACGAAACTTATCTTCAAGAAGCTGAAAGCGATCGATAATCTGATAGGCTTGGGCCTCTGCGACCAAGGCGACGCCAATTAAGAGAAGAGAGATTCTTATGTAAAGTTTTAATCGATCCATCGTTAGTCCTTCCTTGAACTTCAAAACTCATCCTGAGCATGATTGAGATAGGCTAAACCCTCTTGTTTTGCTGGGCCTGGCCATGAAAATTAATATGATATTAGCATAGGCCCTTTCAAAATATTGTCCACTAGGTGATGGAATTACCTTTACCCGACGTTTTCACCCTGTTTAGAGGGCAAAGGTCTTTAAATCATTGCGTTTAGCAGTATTTTTAGAGAAAATGGGTTGGGTAAGTTAATCATTATTAAAATTCTTGTTTTTGACGCAATCGTAATAGAGAGGCACGGTCTTTGGCCAAAGAAACTGTTGAAGTTTACGTTTTAGATGTAAGGATTCCCAAAAAGGATCCAAATCGCATCAATATTAAGCAAGAGATGAGCCTTGGCTCTGACTCAACTTGTGATATTCGCATTCAAGACTTTGGTCTTGCACCGCTTCAAGGGCGATTTCGCCTACAGAATGATGTTCTAACTCTTACAAATCTAGGACCAGAGAATTCTCTAAAAGTGGGCTCACAAAAGTGTGGTCATGGTCGCATGTACATTCTCGATAAGGGTGATAAGTGCATCATCGATAAAGTAAAAATTATTATTCGAAAGGATAAAGTCGAAAGAGAAATTGAAGGGTCTGCCGACCTTAACGATCTTGAAGACAATGCTGGAACAATCGAAGGTGGTATGGAAGAGGAAACTCATGCCGGTACCATTTCAGAAGATGAGCAAGTTACTCAAGACAGCATTGCCTCCAATAGTTCCCTTAAAAAAGTAGAAACAGATGATGGTAAAGAAGAATATGAGATCGTAGAAGAAATTGTTTATATTGATGAAGATGGAAATGAAGTTACCGGTGCAAAAGAGAAAACCTTTATCTCCAACTTTCGAGACCTCATTAATAAGAAAGAAAAATCTAGAAAAAAAATCTCCAAAGGCTACGGTGCCCCCAACTTGGCCAAGGGCAAAATGAAGAAGATCAAGGCACCTGCGGCCGGCCCACTCGCCCGCCTAATAGGTGTTTTTTATAACATTATTATTTTTCTTGCCCTATTTAACTTTGCTCTCCCGATTATTAAAGAGGAAGCAGGACTAGATGCCAATAAGTATGGCGATCAAGTTTTTAAAATGGCAAAACCCTATCTTTCTAAAATACCAACAGAGTTGCCACAGAAGCTGATCTTTATTCCTGAAGTAAAAACCTATTACGATATATTTCGAACAGAAGTCACTTCGCCAGTAAACTTTAAATACCTTCTCTTCTTTTTGGCCTATGAAGTTCTTTTTCAATTAATTTTAGGTATTGGACTTGGTCAATTTTTGGTTGGACTAAAGAATGATGGAAGCCTCCTTCTATCACGCTTACTCGCACCAGTTAGGGCAATATTTAGTATCTTATTATGGCCATTTCTGATCTTTGACCTACCTGTCATTTTTAGAAAAAGAAGTTTTAAAGAGATGACCACTTTTACCCTCTATCAAACAAGGTCGGCGACTTTGACAGCACTCTTAAGCTTAGTCATTCTCCCTCTTCTTACGATTGCCGCAGTTAATTACAAAATCTATCCTGCTTTTTTAAAAGGTACTCCTCCCATCGCCATGAACGTGGAAAAGTACCCCACCAATAAAGCAAGCTTTAAAGATAAAGAAGTCCCCATACAAAGTATCGCCCTGAATATTAAAGCGAAGGCGTATATAAATACAAAGAACCTCTATATACCGACAATTCATGTTGATAAAAATATCAAAAAGCCAAAGTTGATTGTGGCCGATCTTTATAAAGCTAAAACAACAGAGATTTTACTTTGGGAGAATATTCTTTCCATTACAGAAATTAAAAATTTTTTAACGAAAGATCCTTTTCTTTCCTACACATTCCCTGACCTTTATGGATCTATCAATGATAAAAGTGGTAAACTCTTAGTAGACAACCGCCAACTGATGGAAGTTCTTTTTCACATTGTTGGTCTTGATGTTAAAGAGCCATTTAGAGTTGTTAAATCATTAGGCATAGTACTAAGCCCCTACTACGAATTACAAACTCTTCTCTTAAACAAATTAAGCACAAAGACCATTACTCTAGTTAATCTCGTCCAGGGTTCAAAAGAGAGTATGGTTGTTATGGGCAACAATAGTGCCAACGCCAATCGATTTATTTTACGTGCAGGGTCTGAAAGTCTAAGTATTCTTGAATTTAATTTCGGTAACAAAAACACAAGTTTTAACGAATCGGTTATGAGAAAGATATTCTATCATTCCACCACGTTTAATGGTCAATACTCTAAAGTTATCAATAACGCCGCCAAATCATCTGACCCCTATGTAAGATCAATGGCATCTTTAGATATTTTTAATAATATTATTAATGGTAAAAAAATTAATAATGCTGAATCAAAAATTATAAGTGATCTTTATGTTTTTCTAAGTGCTCAAGGAATAAAGACCGAAAGCAATGAATTTCAACAGTTACTTCTTGATAATTTTGAAGAACTTGACAAGACTTTGCTTAAGTTAAAAAGTAAAAATAAAGACGAAAAACTTGGTGACTTACGTCTTAGTCTAAATCGTATTCAGCAAGCACTATATAAGAGAGACCAAACGTTTTTTAATCTAAACAAATAGTTAGGTACTAATATGACGAGAATTCAAGACAGAGTGAAAGAACACTTTAAGTTTAAAGTAGTTCATGTTGATAAACATACAGGTGCACGTGCAGGGGAAATCATAACTCCACATGGTGTTATCCCTACTCCAGTTTTTATGCCAGTTGGAACTCATGGCGCTATTAAGGCATTACAGCCTACATATTTAGAGCAAATGAATATTCCAATTCTTTTATCTAACACCTACCACCTTCACCTTAGCCCTGGTTCAGAACTTGTAAAAAAAGCAGGTGGTCTCCATAAATTTATGTCTTGGAATCGCCCAATCCTTACGGACTCTGGAGGCTTTCAAGTTTTTTCTCTACAAGGAAAAAGTATAAAAGAGGAAGGTGCAGAGTTTAAGGATCAAAAAGGTCAGAAAATACTTTTAAGTCCTGAGACTAGTTTAGAAATTCAACAAAACTTGGGCAGTGACATCATGATGGCCTTCGATGAATGTATTCCCTACCCTGCCGATAGGAAATATACGAAGACCTCTATTGACCGCACCCATCGCTGGCTTGATCGTTGTATTGCTTCTTGGCATAACGAAAAGCAGGCCCTTTTTGGAATTATTCAAGGCTCGACCTACGATGACTATAGGGACGAATGCCTTAAAGAGCTTGTCGACCGTGACCTACCTGGTTACGCCATAGGAGGCGTCTCTGTTGGTGAAGGTCCTGAGCTCATGGAAAAAATTGTAAAGTACACTGCCCCAAAAATGCCCAAAGACAAACCACGCTATGTCATGGGTGTTGGTAATCCGGAAGACCTCCTTATGATTTGGGAAAATGGTGTGGACATGAGTGATTGCATCATTCCGACTAAATTTGCGAGAGGTGGAACTCTCTTTACCTTTCGTGGCAAGATTCGTATTCGCCATAGAAATTATCGTCGAGACTTTTTTCCCATCGACCCAAATGTCGATTGCTATGCCAATCGGAACTTCACCCGCGCCTATATAAAGCACCTTTTTGACTCCAATGAAATTCTGGGTCAAATTTTAGCGACTGAACACAATATTGCTTTTTATAAAACGATGGCCGAAAGGGCACGTGAAGCAATATTAGAAGATCGTTATAGAGAGTTCAAAGCTGATTTTTTAAACCAATATAAGAAAGATTAGCTGTAATCCTCAAGCTCACCTTCTCTGTTTAAGCAAAGAGAGGCACAGTGGACTCCACCATCAAATAGACGGCAGTGGCGCATTCGAATGGGTACAGGCTCGATTCCATGGTGGTCTAAGAGGTCATAAAGCTTATTGCTCAAACCATCGACATCATCAAAAATGAGAGTCTTCTTAGGACTAAGAGGAAGCACGTTAATATTAATATGCTGACTGGCCAAAGAAACGGTACCTTTTTGTTTCTTCTCTGGGCTCACATCCGGGGCTTCGATAATATCCCATTTTTTAAGAAAGTCAGGTAACAGGTCAAGCTTTTGCGGCATAGACCCAGAGTTAATGAGAAGCTTTCCAGGAGCAAGAGGCATTATCATGCCATCAAGGTGATTATCCGTGAGATCAACCTGATGTAAACGAAAGCGTCCTTTTAAATGGCGCTTCAGCCATTCAAAACCAAGCTGATGATTCTTAGTTCTCACATTCATGACTATATCTTTACCAAACTTAAGGCATTGAGCTCCATCAAACATGATTTCGAGCGCACTCTCATCTTCTTGCCAACCTTCAGGTAATTCGCCATGAGTTTTTAGATGAATTAAATCAAAAGATTTTTCATTCATTAGAGGTCTAGGAGAAGCTACCCAATGAGCGCCTTCCTGGAATTGTTTTAGGAGCACAGGCCTAAGAAGGTCATTTTCAAAATATCTTTTACGCCACTGACAACTCGTCTCAATAATCTCATCGCCCAGAATAAGAAATTGATCCCTAGGATTATGGCAGGGAGAAGGCCACTCCTTAAACACCGGGGTTTCAAAGGGCATTAAGCGTTCTAATGGCTCAGGCCTATAAACCTTGATGCCTTGGCCCTCTAGAGTAAGGGCCATTTGATCTAAGTCATCTTGACGTTGATGAATAACTCGCTGTTGCAGCTTAATCGACTTCTCAAGAAAGACATTCTTTAAATTATCTTGATAATAAAGGCGAAAACTAAAATCTGGATGAATATCAGTCCATTGACCAATATTACCGACCACAACTTCTTTAAGGGGATCCCATTCTGTAAAAACATTTATCATTGGTTAATTATACCCATAAATATTCCCCCTGAGTCAAAAGAAGCGAAGCCCTACTCTATTATAGGCCATACATTACAGCTAGAGAGCTGATTCTATTGCATGACTTAAAAGCTTCGTCAGTTTTTCGAGGTCTTCATACTTAATGTTATAAAACATCGCAATTCGAAATTGGTTACGACCAAGTTTTCTATAAGCATCAATATTGTAAACCGCTTTCTCCCCTTCTAGTTTCTTTAAAAGAGCACCTACATCTACTTTGTCATCAACATCAATAGTGGCCACTGCACTTGAGCGGTAATTGGCCTCTCCTATAAAAGGTTTTAAATAATCCTTTTCCTCGGCCCAGCCATATAATAGGTTTGCTCTACGCTGACCTTCTTCTTGGACACCTTTATAGCCTACCTTATTCATGAGTTTAACTTGCTCATTAAGAAAGAAGAAAGTCGTAATAGAGGGAGTGTTGTATGTTTGATTTTTATCTGAATTTTCGATGGCCGTTTTCCAGCTCATAATGTCAGGTATATAACGACTTTTATCTTCGGCCAAGCGCAGAGCTCTCTCTCGCGCCTTTGGTGACATAATTGCAATATAAAGTCCGCCTTCACTTGCAAAAACCTTTTGAGGCCCAAAGAAGAAAAGATCCACCTTACTTACATCACAGGGTACTTGGCCCCCGCCGCTTGTCGCATCAACCGCTAAAATTGTCTTATCATCAACTTCAGGAAAGGAATCAACGATTACACCCGTTGATGTTTCATTCAAAGTGCAACAAATCATATCCGCATCACTTCTGTCTTCAGGCTTGATTCCCTGACCAAACTCAACCGCAATATTATCGGCTTCAAGCCAAGGTACTTTATCGTGGGCCTTAAACCACTTGCTAGAAAATTCACCACAGGTAAAGTGTGCTGATTTTTTTTCAACAAGGCCCAACGCTATTGAATCGAATAAGAATGTCGCCCCGCCATTTCCAACAACAATGGAGAAATCATCAGGTATTTGAAAGTACTTACGCAATCCATCTTGAACTTCTTTAACAAGATTCTTTACGGCCGGCTTTCGATGGGAAGTTCCAAGAAGCTGATCACCAGTAGCTCTAAGCGCATCAAGGAATTCTACTGGAATTAAAGAAGGACCACTCCCAAAACGAGGGTCACTAGGAATAAGCTCTTTTGGTATCTGATAATTTTCAAACATATGAAATCTTCCTTTCTCAAAATAAGTCGCCTTCATATTAAACTGGCCGAGCTTAAATTAACAGCTAAACCATTGCCACTATGTTCCTTCCTTTGAGACAATAGTGCTATCAGGAACTTTAATATGACTAATTTAATCAAGAAATTCCATTGTAGTCTTATGCTTTGTTGTGTCCTTCTTATGCCACAAATTGTGAGGGCTTCTTTTGTTGACCTCAATTTTGGGGCCGGACTAATGAACCAGGCCATTGGTCGCTATCAAACTGACGTCTCAGGTGAAAAATCAAGTTTCAATAATCGCTTGGCGCTGGAGACGGGCCTAACTTATGAATGGAACCCCAGTTGGCACTTATTTTTGGACCTTGGTTTCTTATGGCCTGGAGGTAGTGAGGAAAGTTATATCAGCAAGCAGGTCTATTATCTAAATGGCCACTTTGGTTACAAGCTCACTGATGAGATCATTTTGCGCTACGGTGGTGGCCTTTACCTAACCCAAATAAGTGGGGACGGAGGAGAGGCCTCTATTCGAAATGGTACTGGTTTTACAAACTTTCCTATCCCAGAGGAGACAACGACCGCCAGAAATGTAACCTTCAACGTTGCTGGGGAATATTATTTTCATAAAGAATACTCCACAAAACTAGAGGCCTTTATCTTTAACCCCACCAATTCACGCAATCGTACCTATAATTTAGCACTGACCCTGCGCTACCATTTTGGAGATTCCCTATGGGCAGATTAACACTCCTCTTATTTCTGATGACTAAACTTACTTATGGCTTCACCTTAAATAACAATATCGGTGCGGCCTTTGATAAAGAGGAAGTAAGTATCAATGTCGCCGCCCACACTTGTGCTAACCTTGGCATCACCAATGACGAACTCTTAAGCCTTGCTGAAGAAGCTGGAGAGCTCTTTTGGAATCGCGTTCACACAAGTTCATTAATATTAAAGCGTGGGGCCTTAGTTAGTGTTGCCACCGCCTTTCAAACAGGCAAGGCATGCACAAATGCTCCTGCGTCAAGCTGTGATATAAACTCTGCTTTAGTTGTCTCAAGTGACATCCTCATCTCCTGCAATACTGAGCCTACCAATTTCTCAAACTCCCCTAGTGTCCTAGGGGTAACAGTGCCCAATAACTTTAGCGGTCGAACTATTAACGGTGCTCTAATTCTCGTTAATGATAATGGTAGTAATAGTTTTCAAGGTCTTGGCCGCCAAGAGAAGGTTGCCGTGCTCGCCCATGAAATCGGTCACGCTGTAGGCCTTGGCCACAGCTCCCTTGATAAGAATTTAATGTACTTTCAAAGTGTCGCCACCCGCGAAACCTTAGGCTGGGATGACGTCGATGGAATTACTTACCTCTATCCGGTAGAGCAACCCCTTAGTGGCTGTGGAACAATTGAACTTCAAGACCAGGGACCCGAAAAAGGTCTCCTGACTTTAATTTTTGGGCTCTTACTGGCGCTAGCTATTGGAAGAACTTGGCAAAAGAGCGGTCGCGCCTGGAGCACTCCTGCTCGTAATTGTTAAGAAAAGACTTTTCCTCTTCATCTAAAAGAGTTCTTTCAATAAGCCCCTCCCAAAATCCAATGTGAACAAGGTTTTCAAAACAAACGTTCTCTTTATTTTGAGGATCTTCAATAACCGCGACAATATTCTCTAAGCGAATTCCTCCCACCCCTGGTTGATAAAAACCAGGTTCCATTGAACCCACAAGTCCCGGAACAAGAGGAACTTCACTTTTTGGTGTTATAGAATAGCCTGCTTCATGGACATTCACGCCAACGCCATGACCAGTTCCATGCCCGTAATCAAGTCCCTTACTCTTTAGAGGTGCACGCGCCATTTCATCAAGAACTTTCCCAGGGGTTCCTTTTGGTACACTTGCCTTGAGAATTTGAATAAGTCCCTTAAGTACTAAGGTATAATGTAATTTTTGATCTTCACTCGCCTTGCCTATTGGAATAATCGTTCTGGTACAATCAGTGGCAAAGCCTTGCTCATAAATGGCGCCCGAATCTAAAAGAACAAATTGCCCTTTTTCGTAGAAACTATGTTCACCGGGTTTACCAAAATGAATAATACTAGAGTGTGGGCCAAAACCAGAAATAGTTCTAAAGCTTTGGCACCTTGCTCCCATGCTTTGATAAGACTCTTCTACTTTGTCACGAAAGCTTAACTCACTAACTTTTTGCCCTGAGCGAACACTTTCAATAAGCCAACAAAGACTTTTATAAATGGCCTGATCACTTTTTTCAAAGCTTTCTCTAAAGGCCGTGATTTCCTTATCCTCTTTAAAGGCCTGCCAAAGAGCATGAAAGCTTCCCACCTTGTGACAAATTTCTTTTCCAAAGATTGAGGAAAGAACCCGGTAATTGGCCGCTGTCGTAAAAGAAGGGTCCCATAAAACCTTTGTTGGTTTAGGAAGTTCTTTTAGCGTTTCAGTTAAATCACTTAACAAATAGACCTTACGATTTAAATTTTCGAATTTCTTAACTTCTTTAAATACCCCATCATCACAAAATATATAAAGTTTCTCTCTCGTAAGAAGTCCAAGACCTCTAAATGTACCTTGATAGGGTAAGTGGTGGGCCCTGAGTCCTGACGCCCAAGCAAGAGTGTCGAGAGCATTAATAAAAGCATACTCCCCTTCTTTAAGAACTTTACTCCATTTATTTTGAAGCCCAACTCTTTCATAATCGGGCTCAAAAATATCGCCAGAAAAATGCTGAGGATCAAAGCCGGTTTGAGAACTAAAATCCATTTCATCAAAGCTCTTAGTTTTCAATGGCAACTCTTCTACAAGAGTTTGTGGAGTCCTTTTTGGAAAGAGACCAATTGTTCCTTCTTGGGGTAATCTTTCGAATAACGCCTCTCTCAAGGCTTTGCCGTAAGGAACTTTAACGACTTCGATATATGTCGAGTCGCACTCTTGATCTGCTTGCTCATGGTAGCGAGCATCAACAAATATCTGTATTTTTCCCTTAGCGGGTATTAAGACTTCGGCAACCGAGCCAGTAAACTCAGTAAGAAAAACCCGCATAGAATCACCTAATGGGACGTACTCACTCAAATAATGGTCAAAACTAGAAAGAAAAAAGAGTTCCGTGTGACTCTCTTTCATGAATTTTTGCCAATTATTAATAGCTTGTTGCTTTTCCATTATGACCTATTCTTTTCAATAATTTCGTTAACTTAGGATTATACGTGTTGACCACTTTAACAAATTTCAATGTGTTAAACAAAGAAAACTCTAAAGTTTTTGACTACACTGGTCGATTATAGGGTTGAATATCCGTACAACAGTTAACAAATGAAAGAAACAACAGGTAAAGAGTAGACATGAAAATTAACGTACGCCATTTAGTTATACTCTGCTTAGGACTCTTTCTTGTGAAAGTTGTCATTGCTGACCCTTTTCGCCTACAGAAAAAAGAACGAAGCCCGGGCCAAATAAGAAGCGTCTCAATTCGTTAATTTTCGCCTTAATTCAAGCACTCAAAAATTTCTTTAAACCTCTTGCCCCTGACACCATAATTCGCAAACTGATCAAAGCTTGGAAAAGCTGGAGAAAACAGAATCGTTTGTTTTTTCATATGATCTTTACTTAAAAAATAACAAATCTTTTGAAGATCTTCAAGATAATGATAACTGAGCCCTTGATCCATTAGGAACTTTCCTGACTCTCCCATCGTAAGAACAGTAACATGATTATTATCTACCCATTCGCAGAACTCTTCAGGAGGTAAATCATTGTGGCCTCTTAATTGCCCACCAAGGATAAGGACAATCGGTAGTTCCTTTTCCTTGACCGCTTCTAAGGCCGTAAGAGTTGCCTGCCAATTGGTACTTTTTGCATCATTAAAAATGGCAAACCTTTCTGTTTCTTTGAAAAATTCTAACCTGTGCTCAACCCCTTTAAACTGAGAAATAACCTTTTGAAAACTGGCCTTTAGGGTTTCTTCATCGCAAGGAAGAACTGGACATGCTGCACTCAGGAACTCCCAGCAAAAACCTAGATTCCAACGATTATGCTTGCCTACTAACTTTAATTTACTTAAATCGAAATTTGCCTTTAACTCTATTTCTGCACAACTCGTCAGATCCCTTTTTTTACTTTTTGATGAAAAAGGATCATCCCCAACTCCAGGTCCTGTTAAGACAGTATCAGTACTATCCTGATTTTGAGTAAGTAACCATTTGCTTTTACGATAGCTTTCAACATCAGCATAACGTTCTCCATGGTTAGGAAAAATATTTAAAATTCCTGCAACTTTAGGATGAAATGTTTCTAAAGACTCACATTGAAAACTTGAAACTTCTAAAAGAATAACACCAAAATCACTTCTCTCTTTGAGGCCATCCAGAAATGGTCTACCAATATTACCACCAATAAACGGATCACAGCCGGCCTCTTTAAGAACCTCGCCCATAAATGTCACACAAGTCGTCTTCCCATTAGTTCCGGTAACGGCCAATAGTGGAGTTTCACACATCTGAGCAGCAAGTTCTAATTCGTTCCAAATTGAAACTCCCATTTGCAATGCCATTCCAAGCGTTGTGCTTTCTCGTGCAATGCCAGGGGATAGAATAATTAATTCACTTTGAGATAGCTCAGAAGCAGTAATTTGACTCTCTTCAGCTAAACAATTGATAGGGCATGAAAATGTGTCCAAAATACCGTTAATATCAGTGCCCCAGCTCTCGGGCGCTCCCCTATTGACGACCAAAAGGGAGCCAAGAGCGAAATCTTGTAAAAATATTAAGGTGGCCTTACCGCTGACGCCAAGACCGTAGACGGCAACCTTTTTCCCTGTTAAATCCATAGAGCTAGACTATCACGGAGATACTTTCTTTGAAAATGCCAAAGGATAATGGGTCTATTCCATCCTTGCCTCAACTACAGGATTTCTATGAAAGAGAGTTAAAATCTCTCAATCAATTCCTATCAAAAACTGTTGGGATATGGCGTGATGAAGTCCTCAACTTCTATCCTCATACTATTGAGTGCTATAAAGACTCTTGGCTAAGTGATTTATCTGGCCTCTCTACCGAGCAAGAGTGGAAAGTCGACTGTGGTCAGGATACCGAGAACTTACCCAATGGGGAGTTAAGAGAAATTTTTAAAGAAATTCAATCCCTAGAGAATATCGAGCGCTGGCCGACACCCCCACCAAAAGCTTATCCAAGTTGGGCATTAAATAAGGTCGGAGGGAAGAAGCATCATGAAATCTCTCGTATTATTCCTTTAACAAATATTCTCGGCCTTGCCCCTTCCAACCAATTTGTAGATATTGGTGGTGGAAAAGGACACCTCTCTCGTCTTATGTGTCTTTACCATGGTCACAATGCAATCAGTCTGGATAGTAACGCTTATTTTCAAAAGCTTGGAAAAGAAAGGCTAGAGAAATATCCAGCACCTGTCGGAGCGGGCAAGCTTAAATTTATTCATCATGTATTTGGAGATCAAAACCAAGAACTGAAAGAGAAAGAAATCTTTGAAACGGCCGAGGCCTCAATTGGCCTTCATACTTGTGGCCCGCTCTCCCTTCACCATATTAGTAAAATGGAATTAGGAAAGGGTTTACTTAATTTTCCCTGCTGTTATCAATTGCTGACTCCCGACATTGAAACTCATCTATCAAGTGCTTCAAAAGAACATCTTCTCCCCATAGGTAAATATGCCCTAACGTTGGCCACCCGAGGTCATACGACAATTTCCTTCAAGGACTATCTATTAAAGAAGAAAGTAAAACTCATGCGAGCGGCACTTCACTTTTACCTATTGGAGAGGCATAAACATGAGGAATTTACAACGGTAGGCCCGGCCCACCCAAGAGATTACGAAAAGGACTTTGCTCACTATGCAGGAATAAAGCTTAACTTCTTAGGCCATCAGAGTAATCCCGTAGACCTTAATGCCTTTTATGATAGTGAGGAAACTCAAAAGAAAATTTACGATGTTTATAAGGCGAATATTATTCGTTGGCGCTGGGGTCGATTAATTGAAAAGTACCTGGTCTATGACAGGGCCCTCGCTCAAGTTGAAAAAGGCTTCCCGGTAGAGGTTTATCAATTTTTTGATGAAAAGATATCACCGCGTAATCTGGGTCTGCTTTTAAGAAAAAAAAAGGACCCTCATTAAAAGGGTCCTTATGAAAAAAAGAAATTTCAGATAAGTATTCGTTAAATTATCTCAAGAAAAGCATGTCGTAATATTTCGGAAGGGTCCAGAGATTGTCTGGCACAATTTCTTCAATTTCACCACAAAGGTCGGCAACTTCTTCAGATAGGGCCATAAGCGAGTCGGCAATTACTTTAGACCGTTTCTCACCATCTTCAGGTAAACCTTTTAATCCATTATTTAAATTTTCTACCCGACTAAAAAGAGTTTCCGTTGTGTAATTAAGCTTTTTATAGAGGCTCGTTTCAACACTTGATTCAAAGGAGATATCCTTTTGCATCTTAATCACATTACCAAGAGTTGATTTGAATGAAATAATCGAGGGCATCACATATTGATTCACAAGTTGAATAAGTGTATCAAACTCAATTTCTCTAATTGTGTTATAACGCTCAATCAAAACATGAAAGCGTGTCTCAAGTTCCTCTTTAGTAAAGATCTTTTGCTCAGTAAGGAAGTTAGTTTTCTTAACATCCTTAAAAAGAGGTAAAGCATCGGCCGTAGTTTTCAAGTTAGGTAGACCACGCCTTTCCGCCTCTATTAACCAAGCATCAGAGTAACCATCACCGTTAAAGATGACCTTATGAGAAGAGCTAATCCATTTTTTAGTCACATCCTGCATTGCCTCATCAGCACTCTTCCCCGATTTTTCGATAAAGTCTGCTGTTTCATTTAAAACTTCGGCAACTGCACCGTTTAATACAGAAAGAGGAAGACCAGTCGACATTTCAGATCCACAGGCCCGTAATTCAAATTTGTTTCCAGTAAAAGCAAAAGCAGAGGTTCTATTTCGGTCCGTATTATCTTTATTAAGATCCGCAAGTTGTTGAGTCATAACATCCATTGAGGTCTCTTTACTTGCGTCAGGCTTTTTGCCATCTTTCGCTGCCATAAAAATCTTATCGAGCGTATCACCGAGGTAGGCTGAAATTATAGAAGGAGGAGCTTCGTTAGCGCCGAGACGGTGATCGTTCCCTGCTGAGGCAATAGCGGCCCTAATCATACCGCCATGACGATAAAGTGCTTCAATGACGGCAGAGCACATCGTTTGAAAGCGATAATTCGTTTCAGGATTTGCCCCTGGATTGAGAAGGTTGTCACCCTCTGCAGTTGAAAGCGACCAGTTTAAATGCTTTCCGGAACCATTGATTCCTGCAAAAGGTTTTTCATGAAGAAGCGCAACAAAGTTATGCTTCTGAGCGACTCTTTTTATCGTCGCCATCAACACTTGATTATTATCGGCAGCGACATTGGTGTTATCAAAAATAGGAGCAATCTCATACTGACCTGGAGCCACTTCATTGTGACGAGTCTTGGATGGAATACCAAGACGGTGAAGTTCCAAATCTAACTCCTGCATAAAGCCCATAACCCTTTCAGAAATATCACCAAAGTAATGATCATCGAGCTGTTGATTTTTAGTAGAGAGAGAACCAAAAAGGGTACGACCCGTCATAACCAAATCGGGTCTTGCGTAATAAAAAGCTTCATCAATGAGAAAGTATTCCTGCTCAGTACCACAGTTGGATTGAACTCGTTTAGTTTCTTGACCTATGGCCTTTAGAAAACGAGTGGCGGCTTTTGACAAGGCCACCTCAGAACGTAATAGCGGAGTCTTTATATCGAGAGCTTGACCAGTATAAGAAATAAACGCCGTTGGAATACAGAGAGTAAGTCCGTTAACACCTTCAAGTAAGAACATAGGTGATGTTAAGTCCCAAGTCGTATAACCACGCGCCTCAAAAGTAGAGCGAGAGCCACCATTAGGAAAGGAGGAGGCATCTGGCTCACCTTGCATAAGCTGACCAGCAGAGAGGTCTTCTACGGCCTGACCATTTTCTATATTTAGAAAGCTGTCGTGCTTTTCAGCAGTTGAACCTGTTAGAGGCTGGAACCAGTGACAAAAGTGAGTGGCCCCACGGGAGATTGCCCACTCCATTGCTGTTTTCGCTACAACATCTGCCAAATCCTTTGGAAGTGGTTTGTTAGATGTCGCAACCTGATACAGCTCATTCTTTACGGCCTCTGGAATATTTTTTGCGTTTCTATAATGAAAAGTATTTTCACCGTAATATTGGCTTATTCTGAGAGGTATTCCATTTTGGTCTAACGGACGTTCAATTTTTCGATAGTCACGGCTTACTGCCAGACGCCTCGCAATATTGCGGTCTGTACTTTGGTTCATACTTCTCTCCTTAAATTTTTTTGAAAAATATTCTGACATTTTAAAAGGAGTGAAACATATTGTCTATAAACCATGCTTATGAGGTCAATTAGTTCAGGCTAATAGGCAAGGGTTGGGGGGGTGGTTTGAATTACTTCTTATACGGAGCTGAAATAGTGTGTTCTTGAAGGTCTGATCCTACGAAAGAGCAATGATCTTTAGCGTTGACCTTTGACAGACAGAGAATGCATGCGGCAAAGACAAAGAATAGAATTTTGGCCATAAGCTCTTGAGCCTCATGAGGAAACAAAGCGCACTCCTTGAGATCGTTTACCTCCCTTTTATGGCAAAAAGTCATGCGTTAGGCAACTGGAGTCCCCATGATTATATGGAAATTCATAGATGACAAGGGTGGTCATGACTTCAATTTACCTTATCCTGATGATCCGTCACAAACAGCTATAAGAAAGAGTCATTTTCAAAACTCACGTCTTGCCCTTTCTGAGTGCCTTAAGGCGCATGGACGACAAGTTGAAGCCATAGAAGACCTAATGATTAGGGATCACCATTGCCTGAAAAAGGATAATCAATTGCTTGCCAGCCTTGCCCACACTCGCGGAGCCGCCTGTGCCATAGTCGCCACTCAGTCCGATAAGCTTCACGGGGTTGGTATAGATTGTGAACAACAAGACAGAGTTATTCGCCATGAAATATTAGATAAGTTTTCGGGTGAGTTAGATGATGCCGAGACAAATCTTCATTTATGGTGTGCCAAAGAAGCAGCATTTAAAGCCTCCAGTTTTTTTTGGAAAAAGGAAAAAACTTTTATTTTAAAAGATATTATTATTAAAAAAGACACCTTTGAGATTCCTGGTCTTCTTGCAGGGGAATTAGAACATGAAAATTTTTCGGGTTATCTAGTAACAAAAGCTATGGTCACGCAACTTTTTCTTTAGAGTTAAGATAAGAATCTACGAATTCTTCAATCGAATCCTTTTCCTCATTATTTAAATCAAGAAATTGACACCCTATTCCTAAAGGCTTTTCTTTGGAGAAATTCTTAACAATCATTTGAACTTCTATGCTTTGACTTAAGTAGTCTGCTTGGATCACACAATTTAAAATACTATTTTTTTCTAAATTTTCAGGAAAAACCTTAAGTTCAATAAAACAACCGCCTACAGATAAGCTAGTACAGTGGGCCTTAAATGACTGATTATTATATTCGAGTTCCACAACCTCATAAAAAGGTGCTCGAAAATCGGTCCTCTTAATAAAGAATCTTTTCTTTAGGCTATCTCCAACCTTATCCATCTTTGTAAAGATCTTCGTATTAAATTCATAAATTTTCTCTAAACGAGTAAAGGTTTTTTCACTTTGTTTTCGTATGAGAGTTTTTCTCTCAAGGTAACCCTTATCAATCCACTCCAAGACATCAGAAAAACGATAAGGCCCTTTACTCTGACCATCCCTCTTAATAAACCACCTGGGTTCATTACTGACTTCAAAGCTTTCTCCTATCAGTCTTTTTAGATCAACCTCTCTTTGGGCATCAATAGTATTTTTCTCTGTGCCAAGGTTTCTAATTAATTTACGGGCCTGATTTTCTCGTTTCTTAAGCTTAACGAGATCAACTTCACGCTTTTTAAGATTTTTCTTTAACCCTTCGCGACTTTTTAGCGCCTGATTGAGCTGGGCCTCTAAATCACTCGTGTAAGTCAAAAGTTTACTCTTATCCCGACTAAGTTTTACGATCGCCTTCGCTAACTTCTTATTTTCCAATAAAGCCTCTTTCAGATGCAACTCATTGGACTTTAATAGGTTTTCATCTTCTGCCTGGACTGTTTTTAGAGATTCATAAGAATTTTGCAGATCTTCGAGTTCTTGTTGGTAATTAATATCAATCGATTGTTGATTTTTCTCTTGAAATTTAATCGCACAGTATTGATCTTGCCAATTCTTAACGTCATTTAAAAGCTCTTCTTTCTTGGCCCTTAATTCAGAGACCTGTTTTTGAAGATTTACATTTTTATTCTCTACTTCTATTTTTTCTAAAATGGCCTCTTCATACATCGCACCAGAGCGTTCGATCGTTTCCCCTAAAGAATAGTAAGAACTCATAGGTGGAGGTGGCGGGATAAATCCGGGAGCCTTCTCTTTTCCAATAGGAATGCGAGCAAGAATCATTTCACTAACAAGCATTCTTATTTCTTTTAACGAATTGGCCTTAACCCATTTTTTGAAAGGATAGCTATAGATAAAGGCATGGGGTTCAATTATCCCAAGCTCAATAAGGTAGGCGATGTCTTGTGCCTCATAGTGAGTCACCCGCTTTTCAGTGAGTACAACCGCATACATAATTTGTAGAGAGTGCTCCCCCAAATTAAAACTCCATGGTTTTAATAGAACCCAATCCCTGGGCCTATACCTTCACCTGTTTATCGGTAAAATGGAGAGAAAACTAAAAGTTCACATACGGGAAGACTGAGTAACGAGCTCAGTTTATGTCTTTACAAAGTTCTTTCGTTCTTTACAAGGACTTAAATACCTTACTGTAAAGCTCGGGACTTGATATCGTCAGTTTCTCAATTTCTTTTGGCATTGCCTCGGGCGCGACCTCAATTTCCAAGAGGAAACCTTGGCGAGAGATTAGTAAGTTTATGGCCTGGCCTTTTTTTAAGGACTTCTGCCATGAAGCGAGAATTGAGCTCTGAAGTCTTTGACCACTAAAAGCTATAATCTCGTCACCATGATTTAGGCCACATTTATGAGCAGGCCCATCTAATCTAATATTTTCGATATAAATATTCTCTCCCCTACTCTTTAAATCACAGCCCCAATCAAGGCCTTCAGGTTGGTGCCAATGAACTTCAATTCCGCTTCTCTCACAAGACACTTCTAAAGGTAGTTCTCCGGTATCACTAATAAAAGATTCAAACTCTTCACCAATTGAAACACCTGCTAAAGAGTAAATAATTTTAAGAACTTCCTCTTTTGTCATACCAGTGTTCGGGTCTAGCTTGTATCTATCCCATAACTCAGAGGTGAACTCTCTTAAAGAATGGCCCTGAACATTCAATAAACTGTTGAAGCAAAAAAATGCCAAGGCTCCTTTTAAATAATAACTAACCGTCGCATTGCGCGAGTTTTCATTTGGACGATAAAGCTTAATCCACGCATCAAAGCTTCCTTCTTCAAGAGAATCAAAGAAACGACCAGGAGTTTTAATATAAGCATTCATTTTCTTCGCGAGACTTTTTAAAAAATAATCATCTGTTGATAAGTCACAATTTAAAACAAAGAGATCATCTACAAAGCTTGTTAAGCCTTCAGTTAGCCAGTGCATGCGCGTATAGTTTTCTTCGTTATAGTTAAATGGACCTAGCTCCTTTGGCCGAATTCTTTTTACATTCCAAGTATGAAAATACTCATGGGCAACAAGGCCTAGAAAATCCCTGTAGCCTTCTTCGTGACAAACCTCTAGGGGATCATATTGCAAAGCTGTGGAGTTATGATGTTCCAGTCCCCCATAGGTTTTAGGAAAGAAGTGACCAATAAAACTATAAGAGTCATAGGGAATCTCTCCCCAGAAGTTTGCCACTTTTTCTGTTATGATTTTTATATCTCTGCTGAGGTCACCAAAAATATTATCCGGTAAGTTTAAAAAGGCTAAATAATGATCTTTACCGCCCACGCGAAAACCAGAGGTAAATTGGTTACCTATTTCAATGGGAGTGTCGAGAAGCTCATCATAATTACGGGCCTCATAGAGAAACTTCTCACGCTTAGGACTAATGTCTTTTAGAGAAGTAGAAAGTTTAGTCCAACAAGGCGGAAATTCAATTCCCAATTCAAGTCTCTTATCTTCCCATCCATGAATTCCCATAAAGAGGCTCGGCCCATGCAAAAACGCATGGGTTAAATTAACATGACTAGTCCTGACGGAAACTTCATTGCAATAAACCTCATACTCAATACTGAAAGTATTTTGTTGTGATTTTAGGTCACTTTTTTGCCAATCAATTTCCCATTCATTTTTGCTAATCTTCTCAAAGTATAAAAACTCTCCATTTCCTTGGACAACTTGGAGGCGACGCACATGGCGACTATATTCGCGCACCATATAGGAACCTGGAGACCAAACTGGTAAATAAAACCTCTGTTTATTGCTCTGCTGTGGCCTTTCCACCTTTATGACGATTTTAACGTGGTGGGTCCACGGCTCTGGAATTTTAACTTGGTAATGAAGTTCAGTAGTTGTCACCATAATAAAGAAGCCCTTGTAAGTTCTTGGCCTTCACGATATGCCTTGGGCCACAAAGATTCAAGATTTCAAACTGAAGTTAGGAGTAACGAATGGACGACAATACAATTGTTGACCCCAGTAAGGTAACGATACCCGATCTTAAATTTACAACAGTCGCCCTTAACCAGCTAAGGCTTATTTTAGAAAATGATTTTACACTCAAAGGTAAATATTTACGCGTACTTGCTAGTGGCAAAGGTTGTGACGGTTTTACTTATTCAATCGGCTTTACCGATTGGGAAGAAGCTGACTTCATGGTGCCTATTCTTCACCCTGAGATCGACCCTGAGAACAATCAAGACAAGAAAGATATCGATAAGCAGCTACAAGTTCTCATGGATCCTTTTACTGCCTTTTATTTGCAGAAAGTCTCTGTTGATTATGTTCAAGATTTCGCCAATAATAGCGAGGGTTTTACCGTTACTAATGAAAATCAAAAAGACTTTTCTGGTAAATTTTGGCGTCAAGATGCGGCCAAAGTTCCTCCTTTAAAGAAGGAATTAGATATTTAGTATTAAGGAATGAGGAATGGACTACCGCTATTTAAAAGCGTTTCTATTAACTGCCCAACACGAAAGTTTTTCTAAAGCAGCAGACTCTCTCAAGATTGCCCAATCTGCAGTCAGCCGTCAGATAAAACTCCTTGAAGAAAGTGTCGGCGAAGAGCTTATTATCCGCTCCTCCAAGAAAGTTATCCTTACAGATAAAGGCAATGCCCTATATTTGGCCGCTCAGCACTTTGATAAACTAAGCCACGAGATTTTCGATAAAGAAGATGACCGCCCAGTTAGAGTGGGTATCCTTCATGGCCTTTTAAAAAACTGGTTTATCCCAAGACTGAGTAAATTCTATCGTAAAAATTCTCGTGCTTTTACTATTTCCGTAGGCACACAAAAAGAGCTGCGCCGAGGAATAGAGGAAGGAAAATTCGATGTCATCTTTTCTTCAGAAAATATCCAATCGGAGTTAATTAGTTCTTTAAAGCTATTTGATGAACGTCTGGTAATTATTGGCCGTGAGAGTGTTAATAAGAAGAAACTCCACGAATACCGCTGGATTGTTTATTCAGAGGAAGACAATATCTTTCGCTTATCTAAGAAGGAATCGGAAGAGATCATCTTTGTTCAAGACATTCACTCTATTGTCGATCTTGTTAAATCCCATGTAGGCATCGCTGTGGTGCCTGACCATGTTCTCAAAAAAACTGATGCCTTGGTTGTTCAGGAAGTCACGGGCCTTGAACAAGCAGAAATATTCATGACAACTCTTAATTATAAAACCATGCCTGCTAGCTTGCGCGACTTAAGTGACCTCGTTCAAAAATAATTCTAATCGCCCTTAAAACTTCCATCATCTTTTAAAATGATACTTAAGTGATTCTTAAAGTTTAAATTTTTAAGGCGGTAGGTATAGCGAACAGGATATTTCTTGCCCGTTTTTGTTTCTCTTTCTAAAGGCCAACGTACTTCTGCCTCTATAATTCTTTCCCCCTTCTTAAGGCCAAACCACAGACCAAATTCATTCTGAGAATTTAAAGGCCCATAAGAAGGGTCAACAACTTTGCTATAACTTGCTTTACTTGTTTTTAAAACAACGAGGGCTCCAAGTCCATGAGCATTGGCCTTCTTTCCTTGAAGCTCAATCTTTAAAACTCTACGTCCCTCTCTTTCAAAGTTATTTTTATAAGCATAGATATTTGGTTTTATTCGACTATCTCTAAGTGTGACTTGGCCCATAATTAAGTCCAAGCGACCATCTCGATTGTAATCAAGAGTGACTGATCCCGAAGGGTTTACAATATCAATGCCATAATCTTTAGCTCGGTCTGCAAGGCCGTGGTCATCAGCTTGTTCAAAGTAAACAAGACGACTCTTTGGCGGAAAGCCAGAATTCTCAACCAAAAGGTCGACATTGCCATCAAAGTTAAGATCTGCCCATATGGCGCGTCGATCTCCTTGGCTCCAACTCCCACTCCCATCGTCTTTGTGATATTCCGTTCGAATAAATTTAGGTGGAAAAGTTAATCCCGTTCCCGTCATAATACTAGATCGGTCACGGCTTTCAGGATCATAACTGTGAAACAGTTCTCCCATTGCCACGTCTAAGAAACCATCATTATTGTAATCCTGACAAAGCATATAGGAGCTATTGCCACCACCAGTTGGTGAGAAGAAACCGTCATTATCGGCCGATAACTTTGTTTTAGCTCCATAGTCTTTCAATATTCGATCTTTATTTTCTTTATCATAAAGATTCAACCAAACTTTGTTAGCGTGCCCGCTGGCCGATGCAGTCAAAATATCGGGATAGCCATTTTTATCAATATCACAAACACTCGATCCAAAAGTCGGTCTCGCATTGGGGTAATAAGAATTTTCACGGTCAAATTTCAATTCACCTTGCAGTAAATAAGTCCCATCTTGCCATTTCTTTCCGCCAGGTTTCCCTAAAAAGATGCGATCAGGCTGAGGTTTTGGTCTAGACTTCGTGGTATCAAACCAATTACCTAAGTAAATATCAAGCCAACCGTCCATATTAATATCAATCAGTGATAACGTGCTCGTAGCATAGGCCTTACTAGGAAAAGCATCTTGAACTTCTTCAAAGGACATGGCCTTTTTTTTGATTCCCATGAAAAGTCTTAAGGGTTTTTGATTAAGCTCTGATTTTTGATTAAGCGTTGTAACGATGACATCAAGTCTTCCGTCCTTATTAAAATCAGCAAACACTAGAAAGCTAGCTCTTACCGATGGAGGCAATGGTGAATCATTTGAGATGACAAATTTACCAGACTTATATTCATAAAAGACCGGTGTTCCATAAAATTCAGGTAAGGTTACAAGATCAACTTGCCCATCACCACTCCAGTCAACAGCGTACAAATGTGTCGCGACGCCAGAATCTAGGCCTAAGGCCTTCGATACATTCTGAAAACCTTTTACTTTTTTAGTAATACTTGGCCCCGCATAAATCGTCTCTATTTTTGGTGGTTTATCACGAGTATATGTTGGGGTTTGCTCAACCTTTTTTATAGGTGCAGAACAAGAAAACCCTCCTCCTAAAAGGAGGGTTATAGAAGTAAGACAGTAAAAACTTACCCAATTTGTTTTTTTAGAAATCGATAATGTCGAGGCCATACCCTCCATTCTCCGCCACTTGGTCAGAAATCTGTTTTTCAACCTTATCAATATTTTTGGTCATACCTTTTAGATTGGCCACAAATTCATGACGAGCTCGCCTTAAAGAATGTTCAGCTAAGTTAAAGCTATATTCCTTTTTCTTATCATCTATTTTCTCATCATTAAGAATGGCCGTCGTACGTGAGATAACAGCTAGAGAAACATAGAGTTGGATCACCATATTGGCGAGTCGTTTTTGAGGAAACTCATTATCAATAATATTCTTTCCATGCTTCATCAAGGTATTTTCAACCTGAATAGAAAAGCCTCCTAACATGGAACTAAATTCACTAGCCCACTCTTCGAAACGTGGATGAGCTTGGGATAAAGAGCGAGTCGGCATCATTTTTGCGACTCTATTTTTAGCAAAATCAGTCAAAACCCCCAAAGATTTAATAGGGTCCTCTAATGCTTTTGAGACATTTGAGATTTTACCTAACTCTTTAAGTTTTTCAGAAGGTCCCCGTATACCGGAGAGAGCAAGAAAGCAGCGTAAAATTTCATTGGTACCTTCAAAAATCAAATTAATACGAGAATCCCTCATTATACGCTCGTAAGGATACTCCTTCATATAACCATTACCGGCAGCAATCTGAAGAGATGTATCAACAACTTCCCATAAACATTCTGAACCAAAAATTTTACAAACGGCCGTTTCAAGATAGTAATCTTTCATGCCTTTACACATATTACCCGTTGTCATGTAAACAACACTTTCAGTGGCGTAAGTAAGTGCGGCCATAGAAGCAAGTTTTTCTTGAATAAGGCCAAATTCAGTAATCGTTTTTCCAAATTGTTTACGACCATTGGCATGGTCTGTTGCCATTTTCATAATAGTCTTCATACCACCAACACAACCGGCACCAAGAGAGAGGCGACCAGAATTAAGAACATTCATCGCAATCTTAAAACCCTTACCGAGTTCACCAATAATATTTTCTTTAGGAACCACTACGCCATCGAAATAAACTGCTCGGGTTTCACTGGCCCTAATACCCATTTTATTTTCTTTTTCACCAAAGCTAAGACCTTCCATTCCCTTTTCAACAATAAAGCAGGAAATCTTCTCTACTGTCTTTCCTTCAATCTCATGATCTGTTTTAGCAAAGACGGAATAAAATTCCGCCGTACCAGCATTGGTAATCCAAAGTTTTTGACCTGTAATAGTGTAAGTTCCATTTCCATTATCGACGGCCTTTGTCTTAATCGAGTAAGCATCAGACCCAGATCCAGGTTCAGTTAAACAAAAAGAGGCGAATTTCTCACCCGAGGCCAAAGTTGGTAGCCATTTTTGTTTTTGCTCTTCTGTCCCTTCATTTAGAAGCGCACGATAGCCAATCGATTGGTGAGCTCCCAAAAATGTTGCAAGTGAACCGTCAAAAGAAGCAACTTCAGCAAATACTCTGCTGTATAAGGTGTAATCAAGACCCATACCACCATACTCTTCCGGAACACCAAGCCCACAAAGACCCATCTCGGCCAATCCCTTGACGATTTCATCAGGGATAACCGCTTCATGGTCCATCTTTTCACCATCGATGTGGTCTTCTCCAAAGCGGTTAACTGCGCTTGTAAACTCTTTTGCTATTTCTTTTTGCTCGTCCGTAAGGTGTGGAAATGGAAAAACAACGTTTTCGTCAACTTCTCCATAAAATAATCCACCAACTACTGAGTCAATTTCATGATTCTCACTCATCTCTAACTTCCTTTTTAGATTTATAATTTAATTTCTATCTTTAAGTTGTCATAAATCATTGAACGCTTACATCTAAGCCATTCAATTTAATTCAGTTGTATTCTAGCAATGAATTTCATCAACTACCAAACACTCGTGCTTATATTTTGTTTAAAAACTGTTTTTGTCAGCCTTCATTGACCGACTACTTCCATCAACTACGAAAAATTGACCAAAACATTGCTTGATGCAATAGGGCTAAGTGCTTTAAAATCATAAAGATATAGAGTTAAGGAGTGTTTAGGTAGGATGCCTGAAACATTAGGTAGACGGTCCCCCTCTTCACAGACCCAAGGGAGTCATGAGTAAACCAAAATCAAAGTTGGGATCCATTGCCCAAGGCCTAAAAGGAAAATTGGCCAACCTCTTCAAGAAGTCTTCAAAAATTGAGGACGAAGTTTACTATGAAGAAGAGTTTGAAGAAGAGGAATATGAGGACGAGGAATATGAGGATGATGAAACAGATCCTTCCTTTCAACAGCTCACTGTTACTGACATAAAAAATAATAAAATTAATCAAGGTGAATTACCCCCAGAACTTCCGGACCTAGGGGATGATGATGAAGAAGATTACTATGTTGAAGAAGACTCAATCAATCATACGAACCCTTCTATCAATGATTTTGAAACGCCGCAAGTCCCTACTGCATTGAAGTTTCGTCTTGTAGATTTTAGTCGCAAGATTAAAGAAAAATTAACTTCATCAGATAAAACTAATTTTAATATTAAAAATTTAAAAAGTGCTGGATTAGAAAAAATTGTTAATAAGGTTAAAGATATCAATATTGACGAAATCTTTGATCGCTTTTTCTCCCCACAATATCGTCCTCAAATTCACAGATTTTTCTTGGCGTCTCTTTTTATCCTTGGCTCATATTTTACAGGACGAATGATTTCAAGTTATTTGAGTCCTGTAGCAAATGGTAAAAAAATATCGAGGGGAACCCCACTTCGTCTTAACAAGAAAGATGTCACACGTAATAAACTTGCTGCTCTTAAATCAAATGATCTTTTTCAAGCACCTGAAGCAGGTAACACTCCCACGATTAAAGGGCCTGTAAAAAGGCCAGACTTCATTGAGGCCAGGATATGTGACACTGCTTCTCTCAAGAGTAGCCTTGGACTCAAGCTGATGAATACCGTAATTCTTCAAGATTCTGTTAAAAGCCTTGCTAGCGTACAAGTAAGAGGGAAGGAAAACTTCTTGAGAGTCGGAGATAAAATCCCAGATTTTATCGAGGTTGGAAACATTAGCAGTCAAAAAATCATATTTAAAAATTTAAAGACAAGAAAATGCGAATATATCGAAAACATTGCACCTAAAGAAGGAGTGCAAAAAACTCTCAATATCGTACGCGAGCCAAAGAAGGCCAAGAAACTAATTAAAGACGCACAGGCAACAGGAATAAACCAGGTCGGTAATACCTTTAAGATTAAAAAAGAAGTGCGCGCTCGTATGCTTGAAAATATTTCAGAAGTATTAACTCAGGCACGTGCTATTCAAATCAAGAACGCAGATGGTTCGTTGGCCTTCAGGATGCAGGAAATTGTACCTGGTTCGATTTATAGCCAACTAAATATCCAAGAAGGTGACACCATCACTGGTATCAACGGAAAGAAGATAACGAATATGGCAGAGATGATGAATCTCTTTGGCCAAATTGATAAAGTAGACCATTTCGAATTAACACTAAATCGAGATGGAATGGATCAAAACCTCGAATATGATTTCGAGTAAACTTTAAGGGTACCTTATGGAAGCTTTCCCCTGTTCAAAGAATTTTCGTCAAGGGACGAAGATACTTTTTTGCCTTTCTTCTTTTTTTCTAATTTTTGAAAGCCAAGCTCAAGGCTTTGATAAATTTAAAAATAGAACAAAGTTTAAAAGTTCAAAGTCTGCGACAGATCTCGTCAATAACGATAAAGGAACAGTACCGACAGTTGACCTTAGTAAAAGCAAAGCACTTGATGCTTTTGGAAGAGGAACAGGTATTAACACCGTTAGTGATACACCTACCGGTAAGGCCTATGTAAATTTAAATCCCGAAACAGCTTTTGGCCCAGAAGTTGTCACGAGCTTTGATTTTCCTGAGACTACTCTTGAGGATCTAACGAAACAGATGCAAAAACTTACAGGTATCAATCTCATCATGGATGGCAAAGGCCTTAAAGGAAAAGTTAGTATTATTGCTCCTTCACCCATTACAGTCGGTGACGCATGGAAAGCCTATCTTACTGCCTTAGAAATTAATGGATTCACTCTCGTTAAAAGTGGCTCTTTTTATAAGATTGTTGCAACTAGAGATATTCGCTACACACCAACAAAGATTTATACCGGAAGCTATACACCAAACACTGATAACTATGTGATGAGGATTCTCCCTCTCAAAAATATTGATTCAACAGAAGTTACCCGTTCCTTTCGTCCCTTTATGTCACGTTATGGTCGAATCATTGATATTAAACAAACAAATACAATTATCGTTCAGGATACAGGCTCAAATATTAATCGCTTAGTTCGCCTTATCAAATTTATTGATGTTCCTGGTTATGAAGAGAGCTTAACGATTATTCCTGTAAAGAATTCCTCTGCTCAAGAGATCGCGACTCTTCTCGATAAAATTCTTAAAGGAAAATCTGATGGGAAGTTTAAAAGCACCAGGCCTAAGCAAGGTGAAATTATCTCGAAAATAATTGCCGAACCAAGAACAAATACCATTATTGCTATGGCAAATGCAGATGGTGCGCGCCAGCTTAGAGAACTTATCAACAAACTCGATGTCAAAAATGTTTCTCGTGGTGGTGGTAGAATCCATGTTTACTATATTAATCATGGAGATGCTGAGGCCCTGGCCAAAACACTCTCCACTCTTGTTAGTGGTGCCCAGCAATCTGCATCGGGTGGTTCTAGTCGTACAAGTCGTTTAAGAAGTAGACTTGCTCAACCAAGTGATACCGGAAGTCAGCTCTTCTCTGATGATGTTAAGGTTACCGCTGACAAAGACAATAACGCTCTAGTTATTACCGCTTCTCCAACCGATTATCTAACTCTTAAAGAAGTTATTAAAAAGCTCGATGTTCCTCGAGATCAAGTTTATGTAGAAGGCCTTCTCATGGAAACAAATGTGGAGAACTCACGAGAACTTGGTGTCTCTCTTATAACAGCAACGGGTGGCGGTAGTGCCCAGCGTGTGGCGACGGGAGCAACTTCAGAACTTACAAACCTTTTAACAGGACAAATTACTTCTCTAGGTGGACTCTTTGCTGGTATCGGTGCTGGGAAGAGAGTCTCGATTGATACTGGAAACGGTCAATCTATTTCCGTAAATACAGTAAACGGACTGATCAAGGCCATCGCCCAGAGTTCTAACACCAATGTTTTAGCAACTCCTCAAGTTTTAGCTCTTGATAATACCGAAGCCACTTTTGAAAATGGTGAGCAAGTTCCTGTTCAGGAATCTTTAACAAATGCCACTGGTGTTCAAACAACAGTTCGTCCTCAAAAAGTTGCTTTAACTTTAAAAATTAAACCTCAGATTAATAAAGTAACCCGCTTTATAAAGCTAAAGATTGATCAAACGATTTCTGATTTCTCTAATCGTCAAGTTCCTGGTGGTGTACCAGGTGTGGCGACGACAGAGAGGGCCATTAATACCACCGTCGTAGTAAGGGACAAAGATACCGTGGCGATGGGTGGTCTGATGAGAGACTCTATGACTTTTTCAGAATCAAAGGTTCCTCTTCTTGGGGACATTCCGGTTCTTGGCTGGCTTTTTAAAAGTCGTAATAAAGAGATAAAGAAACTCAATCTTCTCTTTTTTCTTACTCCAAGAATTCTTGCAAACTACCAAAGGGATAATGCTGCCAATGTTAAAGATATTCTTAATCGTCGTAGTAACCACCTGAAAAAAGCAGTGGGTGAAGATGACCCCTTTGGAACGACTGTCAAAGGTCTTTACGAAAAAGTTAAAAAACAAGAAGAAGGACCTTTATATGATGAAGGTGATCGTGATTATAGAGAAAATAATGAAGAAGATGATGGTATAGGCAGATCAAATAATAAAGCAGATCTGGCCAAAGTACCAAACTATCAACAAATACTTCAAGAAGTGCGAGAAACGAAAAGCGCACTCAAGAAGGACTAAGGAGAGAGTTTGTGAAACTTTCTGACCAAATGCTGGCCCAAGTAGAGGGCCAGAAGTTTAAAATTGGTGAGCTTCTTTTAAAGCACACTTCTCTTACTCAGGACCAGCTCGATGAAGCTCTTCATGTGCAGGAAGAGTCCGGTATGCTCATTGGAGAGATTCTCCTTAAGAAAAACTATATCCATCCACACGATATCATTAAGGTTATCTGCCATCAGGTTGATATTCCCTATGTCATTGATATCAACGTTGACGAGGTTGATCCTCATCTAACAATTGATATCCCTATCAACTACGCTAAAGCTAATGAGGTACTTCCTCTTCTAGAAACAGACTATAGTGTTAGCGTTGTTATCGCTGACCCTTTTAATTTTGATACCATTAATGATCTTCGTGAGATTTTTAAAAAAGAAATTAAATTGATGGTCTCCCCTCCCCTTAAAATTCAAGACGCGATAAACCGTGTGTATGAAAAAGCTGATAGAAACCTTGTTAATACTCTAGAAGATGAGTTTGATGAGTCTCTTGACCTTGATGGTCCCATTGATATTCTCGATGCTGGCGCTGACGAGGCTCCAGTCATTCGCTTTGTAAACTCCATAATTTTTCGTGCTGTTAAAGAGAATGCCTCAGATATACATATTGAACCTTATGAAAAGGAAACCGTTTATCGCTTCCGTATCAATGGAGTTATGACTGAAATTTTAAGACAACCTCTTAAGACCCACTCTGCTGTTTCCGCTCGTATTAAAGTTATGGCAAAACTGGATATTGCTGAAAAACGTATGCCTCAAGATGGACGAATCAAGATTAAGATTGCCGGTAAAGATGTCGATATCCGACTCTCTACTGTCCCCATTCAAAACGGTGAAAGAATTGTTATGAGGGTTTTGCAGAAGACAAGTAAAGCTCCTCGACTAGAAGACCTTGGTTATCATGGAAAAGTCCTTGAGGAACTAAATGAACTCTCCCAAAGAAAGCACGGCGTTCTCTATGTTTCAGGACCAACAGGTTCTGGTAAAACAACGACTCTCTTTGCCATTCTTGGAAGGATCAACTCTCCTGATAAAATGATTATTACCGTAGAAGACCCCGTTGAATATGAGATTTCCGGAGTCTCCCAAATTCAAGTAAATCATAAAATCGACCTCTCTTTTGCCAGGGCACTAAGATCAATTGTTCGTCAGGATCCTGATATAATCATGGTTGGGGAGACACGAGATCTTGAAACCGCACAAATGGCCATTGAAGCGTCGCTTACTGGTCACTTTGTTTTAAGTACAATTCACACCAATGATTCCGCTTCAGCTCCAAACAGGCTTATTGATATGGGTGTGCAACCTTTCTTAATTGCCTCCTCTTTGGCCGGAGTTCTGGCGCAAAGACTCATTCAGACTCTTTGTAAATCATGTAAAGAACACCATGATCCAACACCAGAGGAGATAAATCATCTTGGGGTTGAGAGAGTTCCGAGTGATGCCACTATTTTTAAGGCAGTTGGTTGTCCAAAGTGTAACTATAAGGGCTACCAAGGCCGAACGACAGTTGCAGAGCTTCTTCTTATCACTGATGAGATTCGCCCACTCATTCTAGAAAAAACTCCCGCTTCCACCATAAAGAAAGCCGCCATCGCACAAGGAATGATGACCCTTCGCCAGGATGCTATCTTAAAAGTTTTTAATGGCATCACTTCTTTAGAAGAAGTCGTCCGTGTGATCAATGATGAGGGCGATGAAGATTATGAACCTCTAAGTACAGCAGAACTATAAAGTAAAATAACAAAGTAGAAAAAATTTATGGCCATTTTTGTTTACAAGGGACTTGATCGCACTGGCAAAGAAGTAAAATCTTCTTTGAACAGTGAGGGTATGAACCAAGCAAAAACCAAACTGCGCTCAATGGGTATTATGCTTATTGATATCAAAGAGCAAAAGTCGGCTGCAAATAAGAGTAAGGGTTCTTTTTCTTTTGGTAACAATGTTTCAATTGAGGAACTTGCTCTTTTAACGAGACAGCTTGCGACACTAACCAAGGCCAAAATCCAAATTGTTGAGTCCCTTAATGCCCTTATGGATCAGACTGAGAGTGAAAAGCTCAAAGTTATCCTCTCTGAAATTCGTGGCAAGGTTAACGAAGGTGTCTCTCTTGCTCAGGCATTTTCTGATTATCCTAAGGTTTTCGATAATGTCTACGTCAATATGGTCGATGCTGGTGAGCAATCAGGTAACCTAGAGGTTGTACTTTTACGTCTTGCAGACTTCACTGAGTCACAGATGAAACTAAAAAACCGCATAAAAGGGGCCATTACCTACCCTGTCATTATGGTCATCATTGGTTTTCTTATGTTTGGGATTATCTTTACTGTGGTCATTCCTAAGATTACTAAAATATTTACTTCAACGGGAAAGTCCATTCCTTGGATGACACAACTTTGCATTGATATATCAGATTTATTTATAAATTACTGGTGGCTAATGATAATTGGCTCGATCTTTGGATACTTTGCTTTTAATAAATATATTCACACCAAAAGAGGAGAATCATGGTGGCATAGCATCCTTTTGAAGCTACCCATTATTGGTGAGCTCTCTACTATGATTAACGTCAGCCGCTTCTGCTCCACTCTTGCGACCCTCCTCGACTCAGGTGTCCCCATCCTTACGGCAATGCAAATCGTAAAAAACCTCGTTGCAAATGTTCACATGGCGCGTGCTGTTGATGAAGCGAGGGTTCAGATTAAAGAAGGTGGCTCTATGTCTGTCCCTTTAAAGAATAGTGGCCTTTATCCAACGATGGTTACTCATATGATTAACCTAGGCGAAAAGTCGGGTGAATTAGAGCCAATGTTACAGATTGTGTCAGAAAATTATGAAGACCAGGTCAACAATAAACTTAACGGCCTTACATCTGTCCTCGAACCTATTATGATGGTGGGGATGGGTCTGGCAGTAGGATTTGTAGTTTTTGCCGTTGTCGTTCCAATGATGGAACTCAACTCCTTTAGCCGGTAAAATATCCAAAAAGAAATTTAATTAATAAATTTTAGTGACTAAAAATAAGGAGTCCATGATGTTGAAATTGTTTGAAGTGATTAATTCCTTAACAAAGATTGCAAAAAGAAGAGACCAAAAAGGGATTAATGCTTCTCCTTCAGAGGCGGGCTTTTCCCTTATTGAAATTCTAGTTGCCCTAACCCTACTTGGGATTGCTGGTACCTTTGTTGCGGGAAAAATCTTTGAAAGTTTTGAAGAAGGCAAGAGGAAAGCTGCCATCATTCAAATGAGTAATCTAAAAGCAAATCTTAAGGAGTTCAGAAGAAAATGTGGTTTCTACCCGTCACAAGCTGATGGTCTCAATGCACTCGTTCAAGCTCCCACAGGGAAAGAATGTAAGAACTACCCTCCTGAAGGATTTCTTGAAGACGGTGTTTTACCTCTAGACCCATGGGATATGGACTTCATCTATAAATATGAAGGAACAGGTAGCCCAGAAATTATTTCTAGCGGTACTGATCTTGAAATAGGTACTGAAGATGACCTCTCCTCTAAAAAGAAAAAAAGGGAGCTGTAGGTAAAAAGAAAAAGCTCACCAAACTTTTTCCAAAAACTTGATGGTCAAGGGGGTTTCACCCTTATCGAAATCCTCGTGGCCTTATTCCTTGTCGCTCTTGTTCTAACCACTTTTTCTTTTTCTTCAGGTATGTTTAGCCAACATCAAAAACTAGTAGAGACCTTAGACAATTTTGAAAGGGCCGTGCGTTTCTCTCAAGATGAATCAGTATTAAGAAACAGAATTGTGCGTTTGCTTATTCGTTTTGATGGAGAAAATCAAAATTTTAGCGTAGAGTACGGGCCAGACGCAGACTTTGTCCTCCCTGCTCAATTTTTAATGAAATCCGAAGAGGCGGACCTCTTAGATGAAAAAGAGCTCGCTAAGAAAAAAGACCAAATCAACAAGGCCTTCTCTAAAGTAGAAGAGTTTCTAGAAGAACCCGAAGAAATTAATGACCTAGTAAGGATAATTGGTGTCGGTTCCTCTCTTACCAACACACTACAACTCAATGATGGCGCCAACCTCTTTGCCTACCCTAGTGGGGAAAAGGATGCGGCCTTAATTATAGTAGCTACCGATGAGGAAATCGCTACCCTAGAAGTTGAACCCTTTACCATGGACTTCAAACGCAATTTTTATCGCATTGAAGGAGAGACTGGTGATCTTCTAGATTTTCAAATTCAAAAGGCTAAATCTCTTTATGAGGAGTGGCTTAAATGAAAAATCTTATAAAAAATGACCAAGGTATGACACTTATCGAAGTCATGATCTCTATCCTGCTCTTTGCAATATTTATCACGGCCTTTATGGCAGGACAGGGTGGTAATATAAATAGTTCTATTAAGTTTAAAGGCGAACTTCTATTAAAAGACATCGCCGAGATGAAAATGAATGAAGTGTTAATCAATCCACCAGAAGACTTCAGACCTGGTGCAGGTAAAGTAAATGTGGCGAGCGATACATTGAAATTCAAAGAGATTGAAGAGTACCCTGACTATCGCTACGCTCTTCAACTTTTTAAAGTTACGATTCCTGAGTTTGAAAAAATTACGGGTCAACAGGAAGGCAACCCTAATGAAGATCAAATGGTGCGTAAAAGGATTTTTGATAACTTTAAAAGAAATATGGAACAAATAGTATGGCAAGTTGTCATAACAGTAGAGCATAAAGAATCTGGTGCGACTTATGACTTATCCACCTGGTACTACAATCAAGCAGGAAGGCTAGAGTTTGATATCAATTAGAGAAGAGAAGGGTTTCACCCTTATTGAAATTCTCGTGGCGATCACCATCTTAAGTTTTATGATGGTGAGTATTTATACAGTTGTTGATAACAATATCAATACCAAGGAAATTGTTATTAGTGAGGATCGTCAATTCCTCCAGATGTACACGGCCATGCATCGCCTAAATGAAGATATCTCACAAATATATAGTCCTCTCTACTACTCTTCCATCGAAATCAAGAAACCTGGAACAGATCAAAACCCTAATCTGGAATATTCTGACAATATTGCTAACAATAATCGATTCATTTCCTCACCTCTTTTCCCAAGAGCAAATGTATTGAATCAGCCGATACCTATTATTGAGCAAGAAACTAAAAATTCATTAATGTTTATGACGTCCTCTAATAAAAGGTTTATTGAAGGACAAAAACAAAGTCGCTTCTCTTGGGTTCACTATTCCCTCGAAAGTGATGATAGAGATGAGGCACCGGCAGAAAATATGCTTGTCCGTAGAGTTGTTTCTGAAAATGTTTTTGAAAGAAACCTAGATGTTCCTGCCGTTAGACCACAGGTGCTACTTAGAGGTGTTAAAGAACTTAGATTTGAGTTTTGGAGCCGTCAGGATGTTAAATGGGTTGATAATGTGCGTCTGCTAGCACCAGAAGAGAGAGAAACAATCCGAGCGATACGCCTCACTTTAACATGGGTAGATTCTAACAAGACGGAAAGAACAACTCTGAGAATTTTTCGTCCATTTTGGCCTTACTTTGATGTTGTAAAAGACGAGACCGAAAGACAAAGTGCTAGAACCGCAACGAATAATAATAATCAAAACAATAATAGTACTGGAACCCCTCCTCCCCTAGGAGGTAACTAGTGAAAAGAATAATCCGAATAAAATCAGAAAAGCTAAGGTCTGAAAGTGGCATGGCCTTATTAATGGTCATGAGCTCTATTGCCATCCTTACTTTTCTTCTTGCTGACTTTACTTTTGAAACGAAGATTAATCAGATTAAGGCCTACAATGCTCAAGACCGTGCTCAAGCAAGATTAACAGCAGAGGCCGGAATTCATTTCTCTCTCGCTAAGCTTAGAATTTATCAAGAGGTTAGAAACCGTATTGAAAAAAATGAAACCTTAAAGAACTTAATAAAGCCAAACCAAATTGATTCTGTTTTGGTTCAACCCTTTGTTTACCCCATCCCTCTCGATAAAAAGGCCAGCAATATTCAAAGAAAAGCTCTCCTTGATTTTGAAGAAGGCACTGTTCTAAAAGGTCAATTGAATGTAACCATGAACCAGATTACTGGTTTTCTTAACCCTAACAACTTAAGAATTCCTATTCCAGAACCTGGCGCAAATAATACCAACGCTCAAAATACTAATCAAAATAACGAAAATGAAGGTGAAGAGAATCAAACCCCTTTAGAGGTTACAGAGAAGAAAATACTCCAAATGTTAGAAGAAGAAATCCGTCGTAAAAGAGAAGAAGACAATCTATTTGATCAACTATACCCGACCCTAAGAGCTACCCTTTTGGTTAAAGAACTTAAGTATTATGTTAATAATCCGGCCGCTCTCGATGATCCAGAGATGCCAGAAATTGAAAATATTTACAGTGAAAAAGGCTTGAGGGCCAAACATGCTCCTATGGCAAGTTTAGATGAGCTCTACACTCTCGCCGGTTGGCCAGAAATGATCGTTAATTTAGTAAAAGACCGTCTTACTGTTCACGAAGTTGGTTTTATTAGTCTCAATGACCTCAACGAGAATACCCTACGCCTGATATTTCCAAATATTACACCAGAGCAAAGTGAGGAATTTTTTCGCTATCGTGATGGTGATCCAGAATTAGGAGAGCAGCCTAGACCCTTCCAAAGTGTTAAGGAATTCAAAAGTCTTATCGTTAATCAACTGGCCATTGTTAGTGATAGTGACTTTGAAAAAAGACAAAAAGAATTTGAAGCCGCCAATCTGCGCTTCGGTGTAGCGGGTAAGCTTTATAAAGTTAAATCCACGGCCCGTTTCAATACAGCGACTGTAACGATTACGGCCTTTATTGATCTACCAGTAAAACCTCAGCCTGAGCCACCGAAACCGCAAAATAATAATACTAATCCTAATGACGATCCTGATGACCTAGAAAATAACCCAGACACCAACAACTCAACAGCGCCAAATCAGAATACAGTCAAGAAGTTTAAAATAGAGCTGATGCTACCAAGAATTGTAGAATATAGGGTCGATTAGCTGACAAAAAAAATCAGTCTTAATTTACTCAACAATAACCAGGATTCTGTTAAAATAACCATATGAAATATCTCGCCTTAGACATCGGAACCTATTCCATTAAAACCGTACTTATGAAGTACGATAGACGCCAGCTCTTTATTTTAGATACAAATGAATTTGTCATCGAAGAATTAAGAAATGAGCTAGACCCCGAAGGTGATATTTTCACCCTTCAAAATATTTTGGTTGAAAATATTATCCCAAAAGATTTCGAAGGAAAGACTATCTATCAGGTTCCTAATCAAATGATCACGTCTAGACACTTAAACCTACCCGTGACTCAAAGAAAGAAAGTGGAAATGATGATCCCTTTTCAGTTGGATGAAATACTACCTTTTCCTAGTTTTGAGGCTCAGTATTTCAGCCAACACAATAAAAAAGAGAGCACAACTTCCGTCTTGGTTAACGTTACCAAACGTCAGGAGCTTCAGACTTTTTTCAATCAATATGATCAAAGTGATGCACTTCCAACCGTCTTAACAAGTGAGCTCTCTGTTTTTCATGCTCAGGCATTAAACAAGAATATTCCAGGACCTATAGCAATTCTCGATATAGGCCATCGCACTTCTAAATGTTATCTCATTTACGAAGGAGAAGTTGTTTCTCACCACTTTAGCTTTTGTGCTGGAGCGGCGATTGATGAAGTTATCAGTCAAACATATCAAATACCATTGAAAGAAGCCGTTATATATAAGCATCAAAACTGCTTCCTCCTTACAGAGGGTCAATATGATGGCGTTACTCCTGAGCAGAGAGAATTTGCTCTCCTCATGAAGAAAACTCTCATGCCCTTGGTCTCAGAAGTTAAGCGTTGGTTATTAGGCTTTCGTGTCCAATATGGTCTTCCCATTGAAAGTCTATACCTTTCCGGCGGTTCTACTAACATCCACAATATTGCTAACTTCTTTGCCCAACAAGTCGGAATAAAAACAGACTTTAGCACTCTTAGCGAATCTCTTCTTGATGAAGGTGATCGACTCTCAGGTAAAGAGTGCTCTTATTATTTAAGCGGTCTTATGGCCAGCAACCTTACCGAGAAGGTTAAACCAGGAAATTTTTTGACTGGGGATTTTTCAACAGGTTCAAACCTAACCCTTCCTCTCCATTCTGTAGGCTTTTATTTTGAACGAGGAATGATACTTTTACTGGTCCTCGGCCTGCTGCTTGGTGTAGACACATTCATTCAAACCAAAAGGGAGAGTCGTCTTAACTCCCAAATAAAACAGCTTATCAAGCAAAAAGAACTAGGCCTAACTACCGCCGAGAAAAGACGTTGGGAATCTAGAATTCATAACATCGCTGTTAAGGTAAGTGGAAAAAACCGTCTCATTGAACAGGAGGTCAAAACACTAATGGCCTCATCAAGAAAAGATGGTCTGGCGCCTCTTGTAAAATTATTTGGCTTAATTTCTGCCAACAAAGATCTTGAACTAAGTGAGTTTGAGAGTAACTCAAAGATGGCCTCTGGCTCTTTTAAAAGTCGAGATAATAAGGTTATCTCACGTTTACAAGAAACATTAAAAAATTCAGGACTAGATAACTTAACGATGAAAGTGGTTGGCGATCAACTTAACTTTAGTTATTCAAATTAAAGCGAGCTCTATATGTTAAAAAACCTATTTCACAAGCTTGATAGTGCTGTCTTTAAATTAATAGATAATGTCAGGGGAACGCCTCAATATTCTCAACTGGCCAACGCTATCGAGGGTCTTCCGGACGAAGGGCAAAAGGCCGTCAATCAGGGTTTGACTTACTTTTTGAGTTTTCTCCCTATCCTTATACTTTTAATTGTTTTACTTTTAAATACTTTTACACGCTCAAGAATTAGTGAAAAAGAAGAAATCATAGAAAATATAACTCAATTTAATCTTCTAAGAACAAAATCAAATCAAATTGGAAATGACCTGATTGGACAAACTCCCTTGAATGGTGAAAAAGATCTAAAGGTCAAGTTAGCTCAAATAAGTGGAAGCTATGGTCTTCAAAGAAGCGACTTAGATGTTATATCTTTTGAAAGTAGTCAATTCGGTGACCTCATCCAGAGTAAGGCCACTATTGCCTTTAAAGACTTATCGACACCAAAGCTTATTGGTATCTTGGACAACTTTCTCGTGCAAGAGAGAGCTAGGCTTGATCAGATAAAACTTTCAAAGCGAAATACTGCGCTTACAGGGGAGTTTAGTTTTCTTCATTACGGACGCCAAGGGCCTTCTTTATGAGCGAAACTCATAATGATTCCCCCGCAAAAGAAAGAATCCCTGAAGGACAAGCTGTTCCCCAAGTTTATGACATAGAAAAATCATTTACCAAAAAGATTATCATTTTTACTCTAGCTGCTTTCCTAATAGCGGTTCTCTTTAACTTCCCATTAGAAAAAAATATCATCACAGCAATTGAAAACCAGATTGCGAAAAATAGACGTTGTCCAATTTCCTATCAGAAAATAGAGCTCGGCTATTTTTTACCAAAAGTAATATTAAAAGACGCCACCATTCCTGGTCAGTGCTTCAACAAAGTAGGTACTAATCTAAACTTTGATGAAATTCTTTTTAGGATCTCTATGCCTAGTTTTTGGCCCATTGGAATAAAAACAAAATTAGAGGCACATCAAGATGGGGCTCGTATAAATATATTTCCTCGACTTGCTATTGGTGGCAATGCGATTCAAATTGAAGACACTGTCTTGGAAGGATCCTTTCTCTCTTCCTTCACCTCATTTCCTAACCTTCTCAAAGGTCATATAGCAGTCCAAGGTAATTTCGAGTTGAAAGGCCAAACAGTTTCAAGTGGTCACCTTAAAATCGATTCTAAAGACCTTGTTATTCCCCCACAAACCTTAATGGGAATTAATTTATCTAGTCTTCCCTTCAAAAAGCTAGAAGTTGCAGGTACCTACACAAAGAAGTCATTCCATCTAAAAGCTTTTAGAATTGGCGATAACAACTCCCCTATAGCGGCCGAGTTTACAGGAAAAATCACCCCATCTCCTCACAACTTCAATTTCTCAAGACTAGATCTTGAAGGAAGGGTGCGCTTCTCAAATGCCTTTTTAAATGAAGTAGGCCTCTTGAGGATAATGCTTAATGGGAAAAAGCAGAAAGAAGGCTATTATTATATTAGACTTCAAGGCACTCTAGGCGTACCTAAGCCAACATTTATTGACCCCACTTAAGCCCCTTGCTATAACGATCACATGGACTTCAATGATATTCATGGGATTTTAGAGAGCAATCTTGAAACCCACCTTAATCAACTTTTTCCTGGTGACTCTCAATTTTTAGAGACACTCAAATATGGTGTTCTACCTGCAGGAAAACTTTTTAGGCCCAAGATTTGCGCAGCAGCATTTGCAGACCTAAATGGACTCGATGCCCTTTTCAAAGAGCTAAAAGACCCTTCTAGTCCCCTTTCATTATGTGCATCCTCCTTGGAGATTCATCACGCCTATACACTCATTCATGACGACCTTCCCTGTATGGACGATGATGACATGAGAAGAGGCAGACCATCCACTCATAAAAAGTATGGCCAGTGGCAAGCAGTACTGGCCGGAGATGCACTCTTACACTTTAGCCATACACTTTTGACCAAAATTCATCATAAGGAGGTCTATAAATTGACGAGCTTCTTTAACTGGGCGCTTGGTGCAAAAGGTCTCATCTTGGGTCAGGTATTTGATTTAAATGGCTCCATTAACAAAAGCTTTGAAAATCTATTAAGAACTCATACCCTAAAAACTGGTCGTCTTATCCAAACATCTCTTTATTTGGGTCAATGGTGTGCCAAACCTAATTTAGGTTTTAAAGAATTAAAAGCTAATCTACGCTTTGGTGAGGCACTAGGGCTAAGCTTTCAACTCTTGGATGACCTTAGTGAGGGAGCTGAACCAATAAATGAACATGAAAAATCCGTAAATCCCTTTATTAACTTCCCCGAAGAATCACTAAAGACCTTATGCAAGTCCTTAGAAACTATTACTAAAGAAGTTAGTGCAGAAAATAATCACTACTTACAATTATCTCTAAAGCAATACTTCTCTAAAATGAAAGGGATAATTCAAAAAGATTTAGAAAGCGACAACAGTCTCATTTTCAAGCATTTTAATGTTTTGGAAGATAACCAAAAAGAACAATACCAATTTATCGTAAATTTACTAAACTAAGAAATAACTTCTCTCAATAAATTTTTCGCCATCATAAGCTTATTAAGATCACCTTCAGATAATGCCATACGAGATATATTAAGGTTCATTTGAGGTCTTGCTAAGCTTTCAGGTATTTCGGGCAATTCAGCCTCTAACTGAGAATCATATGCAGAGTCATCTTCATGCTCTCCATTTAGTCTCTTAGAGAGTTCTGCTTTTGCCTGCTCAATGTTTAGTTTATCTAAGAATAAAAGATTTTTTAAAGTGGCTATGGCCTCAATGTCCTTTGGATCATACATTTTTTGGCCAGAACTAGAAATGATAGGATCAATTTCAACAAACTCGGATTCCCAAAAACGTAAGACATAAGGCTTAACACCAGTGAGGCCACAAACCTCATTGAGTTTGAACATAGACTTATTGGGTATTTCCAAAGTTTCCTGCATAAAATCTCCTATCTAAAATCAAACTCCCTAAAGGAGGATCTTAAAAAAGACCGCCATGGGAACCGTCATCATCAATATCATCGGGATCTTCCGTGTTATTCATAAAGCTCGAAAGTGCCCTATTCGAACCCTCTTTGGGTTGAATAGACTTATCTTCTTTACCTTTGTCATCTAATCGATGAGAGTATCTAGCGGTTACATCCTCTTTTAACACTTGAGAGGGTTTAAACGTTAACACCCTTCGTGCAGAGATTTCCATCGCATCACCTGTTTGAGGATTTCGCCCCACACGCGTCGCTTTATCTCTAATCGAGAAATTACCAAAACCAGATATTTTAACTTTTTCACCGCGGGCAAGTGTGTCTTTAATTATCTTAAAGACCAAATCAACAAGATCGGCTGCTTCCTTCTTGGAAAAACCGGCTTCTTTGTAGACCCGTTCTACGATGTCAGCTTTCGTCAGACTCATACTTTCCTCCGTGAAATTAAGACTCTGTCTGAGGCGGAATTTATTCCTATTATTAATAGGTTAGCAAGAAACAAGTTGGGACGCCACAAAAATAATCCAGTGAAATTAATAACCTAGGCCTTAAACGCAAATAACTTTTAGAGAAACTCGAATAAAGCTCAAGAAGCCCTATTTATGGGGATTCACAAAACCGACGAAAAGACTTAGGCTTTATTTTTTTAATCTATTTTTGACTAAAAAGTTAAGGAAATGAAATGAGCGAGGGCAAAATTGTCTGGTCCGACACAGAAGGAGACCTTCGAAAAAGGAAAAATAAGGGCAATGGGGACGGGCCTGTTGATGAAACTACACTAATCCTTGAGTTACGTAGACTCACCAGTGGCAAAGGCAGGGTTGTTATTGAGATAAAAGGACTGCCACAAAATAAAAAGTGGTGCCAAAAACTCGCCAAAGATTTAAAAAAATCTCTCGGGGTTGGTGGTGCCTATAAGAATGACTTTATTGAAGTCCATGGCGATAAGATGGAGGCCGTACAAAATCTTATGGATCAAAAATTAATCAAATGGAAGAAGACAGGTGGATAAAGCTATCTAATTTAATGAAAACTCTTCGCGACTGCTAACGACCCTACCATCTCTTAATATAATTTCCCTGCTCGCCATTTTAGAAAAGTCTCTTTCATGGGTAACAAGCAAAATGGTTGTTTCTAAGTCCCTATTAACCTCTTTTAAGGTCTCCATAATATTGAGAGCATTATGACTGTCTAAATTACCTGTTGGCTCATCAGCAAAAATATAACGTGGTTTAAGGAGAAGTGCTCGTGCTATAGCAACCCTTTGTTGCTCTCCTCCAGACATTTCCTTTGGTAGAGAATTCGCTTTGTTTCCAATTCCAAATTTTTCCAAGAGTTCATGCGCTCTTCTAGTTTCCTCTTTTTCATGCCCTAGGTTTCGCGCAGGAAGAAGAACATTCTCCAATGAAGAGAGTTCTTCCAAAAGATAATGAAATTGAAAGATAAACCCAACCTCTTTATTTCTAAAAGCGTGAATTTCCTTTGCACTAAGGAGGCTAATATTTCTGTCATCGATAAAGAGTTCACCAGAAGTAGGATTATCTAAAGTAGAAGCTATATAAAGCAAAGTACTCTTTCCACTTCCACTTCTGCCTGAAATAGAAACAAACTCACCAGTCTCAATATGAAAGTTGATATCATGGAGGACTCTCGTGGGTCCATCACCAAACTCTTTAACAATGTTTTTTCCAACGATACTCATTTTATTCAGACCTGATAATTTCAATAGGAGTTAATTCACTCGCTCTTCGTGCAGGAAAATAGCTTGCAATAAAACTTGCAGTCAGAGCAGCTCCAAAAGCTGTTAAATAAATACTCGGAGCATAACTAATAATCAAAGTTGAGCCTTCACCAATTTCAATGCCAATATCAATACTTCCAAAATAAAGATTTAGTAGAAAACCCAAGACAAGACCAAGTAAGCCTCCTGTAAACCCCAGAAGTAGGCCTTGTGTAAGAAAGAGCTGTAAAATTTTTTCTGGACCATAACCAATACTCCTTAGAATTGCGATCTCCTTATGCTTTTGGCTAATCATGATACTAAGAACATTATAAATTCCAAAACCAGCAACAAGGAGAATGGAGAGAGTGACTATCAAGCGCACAATATCTTGAATTTTTATCATACTCATAAAATGAACATTGGCCTCCTCCCATCCCTCTACCTTATCTAGTGAATAGAGGTTCCATAGTTTGGCCAGAGCATAGGAGCGTTCAATATCGTATAGACTTACAAGAATCTCAGAAATTCGCCCAGGTGTTTTATTAATTTGTTGAACGTCTTTTATATGAGCAAAGGCGGAAACATCGTCAATCTGTGGATTTCCAAAATGAATGATCCCAATTATTTTGTAAGGTTTTGACTCTCCAAGGCCTGTGGATAAGAAGATGGTATCATTTAGCCTTGCCCCTAAGGTTTCAAGAACTCCACTGGCCAAAATAACTTTGTTACTGGCGCCAATCAAATCATTGAAGGAGCCCGCTTTCATATAATTTTCAAGCTGAGTAACCTTCACATGCTTTTCAGGAAGAACACCTGTTAGGGCCAAAGAAGCACGGGAATCTCTGTATGTAGTGATCGCCTTTATAGACAAACGAGGAGCAAAGGCCATCACTTCGGGATCATTTGATAAACGATCACTCCAACCAAGATAATTCTCAAGGCTTGACTCACTTCTCTTTCCAGCAGGGGGACTGATCCAATAAATAAGCGACTTCACATCCTTAAAAAACCGAGGCGTTAAAGCTTCTTTATCGATGATATCTTCTCTACCCTGAATAATAATATGGGAGGTATTATTTAAGAGTTCATCTTGAAAATACTTTCGAAACCCTAACTGGACCCCAGCAATGAGTACATAGATCATGGTACCAAAGCTGATCCCTAAAAGAATTAATAGTGTTTGTCGCTTTCTTGAAAAGAGTTGTCTAAGCGCGAGAAATGTCACTTCTTTTTCCTGATAACGATTTCATCAGTAAATTCAAGTGGACTCTCTAAAATTTCAGCGAATTTGCCATCGACAGTTCCAACTTTTACTTCAACCTTCTTTTTTCTTTCACCATTTCTTCGATACGTTACGAAACCATTATTTATTGCACTAACAGGAATAAGCTGAACATTTTTTTTATTTCCGACAACGATGGCGACATCGGCCGTCATCCCAGGTAAAACATTTGGAGGTAAATTTCCAACATCGATATGGGCAATAAAATCGTCATCTCTAGGAAAGAGTGATTTTACTTTACCCATATATTTTTGATTTCTAAGGCTCTCAAAGATGACCTTTGCCTCTTGACCTTCACTTACACGTAAGGCGCCATTTTGTTCCAAAGAAACCTCAATATGACGATTCTGTAAATCCTCCATTCTAAGAACCTCTGCTTGGGGCAGTACAGTTTCCATTTCATATTGATTGACGAGGGTCACCCGGCCTGCAAAAGGAGCTCTAAAAATTGCCGAATCTTTAAACTTTATAAGCTTGCCACCTTTTGTGACGTCGTCACCTTCCCTTGCATAAAGTTTTTCAACTGTTGTCATTACGCCAACTTTGACTTCATAACGGCTCTCAGTCTTTACCTTACCAAGACCATAGATTGCCTCGACAACATTGCCTTTGATAGGATGAATCAGCTCATATTGGGACTTTTGATAAAAGACTCCACCAGTCACGATTGAGATGGCAAGTATACCTACGGTTACAGAAAGGATTAGTTTCGTTTTCATTATTGGACCTCATGATACAAAGTATCCAATAACTAAACGAAAATCCCTGATATAAATCAATATTGATTTACAAAAGATCAATCAAAATTAATTAACTACGACGAGTCTTAGTGCCCGGCTTTTTTTGCAGCTTCTTTTGAAGTTCTTTCTTTTCTTTTTGGCGATCTTTAAGCCAATCATTTAAACGAACTTTGACCTCTTGAAGCTCTTCGATGAGTTTCTTTCGCACCAACTTATCTGATTTAGCAATCTTTTCAAATTCTTTTAACTTCGCAGTGTCATCTTTAACTAAAAGCTTTCTCTTTTCCACTTCTTCTTTGGTCATACGATAAATAGGCATGTCTGCGAGATAATCACTAAAAGTAAATTTCTTCTTAGTTAAATGCTCAACAAAGGTCTTTCGGTTTCTACTTCGAGTAGCGACCTCATATTCCTTTTGCTTAATAAACTTTATGATTTCGTTATTTTGTCTAATACGTCTTTCATACTCTTCACATAGAAGTTCATAACGTCTTTTCACAACAACTAAACGTTGCTCCGTAAATATTTGAATAATTTCTTCGGGACGATTAAATATGCGAACACCACGTTCACTAATGAGGGTGTAATTTGGAGTCATAGAAGATGTCATTAACATCTCTTTTTCTACTTCTGCCAAAGTAGGCTGCTTTCCTCTTTTAAAAATCAATTCAATCATGATGTCATTACTAACTGAACTATCTATATAATCTTTCAAGAAGTCTGCTTCAATGTGCTTATTGAGATGACGATAGATTTTTTTCGCGTCATAACCACGGGGTAACTCTGTAATAAAAAATTTATCCCCAATCTTTTCGATATTCATAGGGAAAATATATTTTGTCTTCTCATCAATAATTTTTTCATTGTAGTAATTCACCCAAGGGCGCAGTCTTTTAGTTTTCTCTGTTTCCACATACTGAATCATCGAATCACAGATATCTGCATGGTTAAAACTTGGAATGACTGAAGAGAATCCCGTTCCAATACCTTCAGATCCATTTAGAAGCATAATTGGAAGTTTTGGTAGTAGGTGGACGGGTTCATTAACCGTTTCATCGTAATTAGGTACCATCTCAACTTGATTGAGGTCATCAAAGAGAACAAACTCGGCAATTTTGCCAAGTCGACATTCGATATATCGAGAGGCCGCCGGTTGGGGCTCCATCCTTTCACCAAAGTACCCCTTTTTATCGATTAGAGGATAATTATTGGAGAAGGTGAAATCTTGGGCCATGTTAACAATGGCCGTTTCAATTGAAGCAGGCCCGTGTGGATGTAAAGTCAGAACAAGGCCGGTGGCCGAACTTACCTTGGTCAGTCCCTTACTTTGATTTCGATAAAGAGTATAAAGAATTCGACGCTGACCTGGCTTAAGCCCATCTTGAAGGTATGGAATTGCACGGTCCATTAGAGTATAAATCTGATAGGTTCGATACTCTTCTTTTACAACTTCCGAGAGAGTAATTGATTCAAGTCCATGTAAAATATTTTCTTCCATAACTTTCCTATGCGCCTAACTTTAATACTCTAGGTGACCTAGTAGACCACTCTTCTTTTTCTTTGCAGTTTTCTTTGTTGTTTTTGGGGCCGCTTTCTTCTTGGTTACTTTTTTCTTGGCTACTTTCTTCGTGACCTTCTTTGCTACTTTCTTTGCCACTTTTTTGGCGACTTTCTTCGCAACCTTCTTGGCGGTCTTCTTTGCTACTTTTGGTGCGGCCTTCTTAGCTACTTTCTTAGCTACTTTCTTAGCTACTTTCTTAGCTACTTTTTTTGTAACTTTTTTGGCCGTCTTTTTTGCTGATTTTGGTGCAGTAATCTTAGTTTCATTGAGTCCCTTGCTCAAAGAAATACTCTCCGAGCCTGCCTTAGAGTCATCTAAGAGTAGGGCCTTTCTTGGGTTTGAATCTTTTCCGAAACAAACACTAAGCATATTTTTTGCATCATTCGCAGTCTTTACGGTAATTTTCGTATAACCATCCTTACTCATGATAAATTTCCATGCCTCGGGACTCATTTCACCAAGACCCTTGTTGCGATGAATGGCCTTAATTTTCTTATCAGTCTTCTTAAGGTCTTCAAGTTGACGAGGACTCTCCACGTAAACTGTTTCCTTATCGGTTACAACTTCATAAAGAGGAGCCTTGGCCAACTCAATCGCTTCATTTTCAAAAAGCTCCGGCCAAAAAGAGTAAAAGAAGTTAGCTAAAAGCGTATTAATATGACCACCATCAACATCAGAGTCAGCGAGAAAAACAATCGTAGAGTAGCGAAGATTTTCCCAATCAACTGGTTGTCCGAGAACAAGACCAATTGATGACATAATGTCCGAAAATTCCTGATTATTTAGAATATCTTTTATCGTGGCCTGGGCCACATTCATGGGCTTTCCTTTTAAAGCAATCCCACCATGATAGAGTTTATTTCGAGCAGAGCGAAGTCCACCAATGGCCGAGTCACCTTCGCAAATAAAAAGAGTACACTTTGAGCGATCACGCCTCTCGTTTGCGTCGAGAAGTTTTTCAACTCTCTGTTTCTTTTGTTTTCGTCCTTTCTTTGAAGCTTCCTTTAACATCTGAAACTTATGGCGACTTTTAGCTCGTTCCATAACAAGCTCAAGATAATCCTTATTCTTTCTAAGGTATTTCTCCATCGCCTTGTCCATAACACTCTCTATACCTTTTTCCAGATTTTGATCCCTAACCAATTTCCTCTTGGTTTGCGACTCAAAACGCGGATTGGGCATAGTTAGACCGAGAACAAAAGTTAAGCCCGTCAAAATATCATTATCGACGAGATTTACTTTCTCTTTCTTGGTAGCTCGCTCAAGCTTTTCTTTAATCGCATTAATAAAGATTCTCTTAAAGCGATCCTGGTGAAAACCACCATCAAAAGTTGGGGTAGAGTTAACGAAAGAAACAAACTTCTCACGATCATCACTTTGATTATCAACACAAACGGATAGGTGCATATCGATGCGACCCTTTACCTTCTTGCCTTTGATATTTGTGTCTTCATATACATAGTGTTCGTCTAGAATATTTTGGGCCGATTCATTATCAATACGTTTTGCGAGCTCGAAGAGACCCTTTTCGTATAAGTACTTTTCTTTATTAAAATAAAAAGTAAGACCAGGATTATTATAGGCAAGGTCAATAATTCTCTTTCTTAAAAGGTCTTCATCAATGACGGGATTTTTATAAACTTCTTTAGCAAGCTGTACTTCAATTTTAACCCCAGAGTGTCCTTTAAAAACCTTGGGCTTTGTCTGAGTAATTTTAGCTGCACCATCTTTAAAGGTTGTGATCTGCTCTTTTTTAGCGTTGTAGTGACGAACAGTAACTTTAAAGAGGTCAGATGTTAAACAAGTAGCAGCTGCCCCAAGACCATTTTGGCCTAGAGTACGATGGAGAAAACCCTTGTCGTCGACTTCCTCATCTTTAAATTTAGACCCCGTTCTGAACTCTGAATAAACTTGTTTAACTTTATTAAGAGGAAAACCAATACCGTTATCTTCCACGCCAACAGTCAATCCATCAGAACTAAGACTTGTATGTATTTCAGTGACATGGCCACGGTAGAATTCATCAATACAATTATCGAGAATTTCCTCTATCGCTTTGGATTTAGCTTGATGAAACTTTACGGTTTTAAACTCAAGCCCATCTTCCGTGTAGAGATAAGTTTCAAGGTCTTCTATATCGTTAGAACCAAAAACTAAGGTGATTCTATTACGGCAATGCCAGCGCTGGTCTTTACTTTCAATGACCGCATCTTTGGTCTTTCCGCGGCGCTTTACAGATTCAATGGCCATGGGCAACATTCCTCTTTTTTAACGGTTGTGCTAAGTTAGAAGGGGATCAAGAAGTTTAATCCCTTTCTTTTTAGACTAAAGGGCCACCGGACTCTCGAAAAGGCAAAATGCGTCAAATACTTAAAATCTTTAACATATCATCAATAAGCATCATTTTAACGCTTTGCAATGCAAGCTCTTTCCAGTCACCCCAAACCCTCTCTTGGGAAACAATCCCTCTCTCTCAGAAGGTTAAAGATTCACTAAGTGATGGCCCTTACGCCAAGAGCTCGATTGAAGAAATTTCCAATAATCAACAAAAACTAGACTATCTTATTGCGGGGCTTCATAAAAAAGAGTGTTCTTACGCGCTGGTTAAACTGTCTCAATATGAGCGCTATCATGAATTCGTGGATTTTATTACAGAGAGCTCCTACAACAACACAAGTGAGAAAATTCGCTTAAAGTTAAGTCATACATTTCTTCCCTTCAACATGGTTCTTCACTTTAAAATTGAAAGAATCACAAAAACAGGCACTTATAGATTCCTTTTTGACTCAGGCTTTCTAAAAGGCTTAACAGGCCTCATAAACATCAGCTCACACAAGAATCGCTGCTTCTTTACGAGCACTGCTCTTTGGCAAGGACCTGACACAGGCATCCCCGATAGCGTTTTCTCCTTCTTTTCTCAAGCACTTGGAAAGATGGCGATGGAACGATTGTTCCGCGTTTCGGAAACCCTCTAGCTACTGCTATACTTCTCTAATGACAAAATCCGATAAGCCCATTATAAAGGCACATCGGCTACATTTGAGCATGGTTATCAGGCTTGGCCACTTCTAAAATTTTTTTCTTTTTTAGACAAAATACGAAGCCTGGATTCTTTAGTTAGGGGAAAATTTGAAGGTATTAAGAATAAATGCCACAGATACTTACGATATACGCCATATGATGCTTAGAAATGGCAGACCTCGACAAGAAGTTGTCTTTCCTAAAGACGAAGACGAGCAAACCTTTCACCTAGGTGCTTTCTTCGAAGGAAAACTCGTTAGTGTGGCCTCTTTTTATTTTGAAAACCATCCAGATCTTCCTGATGAATACCAATATCGTCTAAGGGGAATGGCCACTATTCCAGAATTTCAACATAAAGGTCACTCAAGTGCCCTTCTTAAGATTGCCTTCCCTATTATTAAACAAAACCTTTGCAGCCTTTTATGGTGTAATGCTCGTACAAGCGCTATGGGCTATTACCAAAAGGTTGGTTTTGAAAAAGTGGGAGAAGAATTCGATATTCCTACTGTTGGGCCCCATGTCCTGATGTTCAAAAAAATCTTTTAACGAAAGTTAGGATGAATACAGAATAGTTTAGGCATTTGATTGTGCAATTTCTGGTATTGAACTTTGAAACATTCTTCTTGAGTATTAAATCGCTTCAAAGGCGCACAACCAAGTGCTGGATTTCTCTCTTCTATTCTGGTCGTTCTTTGACTTGAGCACAGACTATAACTTGTGTTGTTTACACAAGCGAAGAAGCCCTTATCACAATCATAAACCAGATAATTACCCTGAAACCACTTATTTGAAATTCGTGGCTCTTCTAGAGCTATTTGCACTTCAGAGCGATTCCTCTCCTCTTCGAGAGTCATCGGCTTTTCCTTTTGAATATTGGCCTTTGGTTTTCCTTTACCTGGAGGACCTGAGTTTTCTTGGGCCATGGTTCCAATAAGTAAAAGACTCCAAAAGATGAGGAAAAGCATCTTCATCGCGCTATCCACCTAATCCTTATACGAGACATATTAAAAAAATTATATCATACTGACCGCTCACTCGAGAAAGGAAGTCATTATGGCCAAAGAGGGTCTAAACTGTGCAACTCTTATGTTTAATAATGTCACCAAGGCGCTAGCAGTTGCTCTCAAGGAAGCGCTTGGTCAAATATATCCAGATGCCCAAATGGAGCTCCTTGATATTTACCGAGCCCTCTCTCCCGCTCCCAATTTAAAAATGGGTCACTTGGCATTTGCCTGTTTCCCTCTAGCAAAAGCTCTTCGTCAGGGACCGCCTCAAATTGCAAATGCATTGGCCGGCGCAGAAGCTTTAATTCAATGTCCATATGTCGAAAAGGCTCAGGCCCAAGGACCTTATCTCAACTTTTTTCTTGATAAAGATGTTCTCGGAACTCTGATTATTGGAGAGATTAATACTGGTGAATTTTTTAATCATCGGCTCATTGATGGCAACGAAAAGTGGATGATTGAGTATTCTCAACCTAATACCCACAAAATTCTTCATGTTGGTCACATGAGAAACCTCTGTTTGGGCAATGCCCTCGTTCGCATGTGTCGTTATGGCAGCGTTGATATGAAGGCCGTAACTTACCCAGGAGATGTTGGTACCCATGTAGCTAAGTGCTTGTGGTATTTAAAAAAATATAACAAACAAGAGGTTCCAGAGCATGAAAAAGGTGCATGGCTTGGTGAAATGTACACCTTGGCCAATACTCTTCTTGAAAAAGAGAGAGGAACTGACAATGAAGAGCAAAATCGCCAAGAACTCACAGCGATTCTAAAGCAACTCCATGATCAAAAAGGTGATTACTTTGACCTCTGGAAGGAGACTAAAGAATGGTCTGTTGACCTGATGAAGGAGTCTTATGAATGGGCCGATGTAGAGTTTGACCGTTGGTTTTGGGAATCGGAAATGGACGCCCCCTCGTTGGCCTTTGCTCAACAGCTATTTGAAAAGGGACTACTCATCAAAGACGATGGTGCAATTGGAATGGACCTGAGCTCAGACAAGCTAGGCTTTTGTCTTATGATTAAAAGTGATGGCACAGGCCTTTATGCCACCAAAGATGTTGAGCTTGCTCGTAAGAAGTTTGAAGAATTTGGTGTGGATAAGAATATTTATATCGTTGATGACCGTCAGGCCCACCATTTTAAGCAAGTTTTCAAAGTCTTAGAAAAGGTTGGCTTTGAACAGGCAAAAGATTGTTATCACCTTCAGTATGCGATGGTTGAACTACCAGACGGTGGCATGTCTTCTCGAAAAGGAAATATTGTTCCCCTAATGGAATTAGTCTCTCAAATGGAGACGAGGATCAAAGACCAATTCTTAAATAAACATCTCGAAGATAAAGACTCTGGATGGTCGAAAGAAGAAGTTAATAAAACGGCCAGTATGATTGCAAATGGTGCCATAAAGTATGGCATGATTAGGGTTGATAACAACCGCAAGATTGTCTTCAACATGGAAGACTGGCTAAAGCTTGATGGGGAAACTGGTCCTTATCTTCAGTATGTTCACGCCAGAATTTCTAGTCTATGCCATAAGCTTCACTATAGTGACGATTTGATTGTAGACTGGAAGCTTCTAACTACCGACCAAGAAACGGCATTGATGGTAAAGCTCATTGAATTTAATGATGTCGTGGCCTCAGGTATTGAAAAATTACAAACCATGCATCTATGCGGTTATCTATACGAACTTGGAAAGCTATTCAATGCCTTTTACGCAGAATGCCCTATAGGTAAAGCAGATACAGAACTCCTCGGGCACACACGTTTGGCCTTGGCCCATGCTGCCGGCGAAGTAATGCGAGAAGGCCTTAACCTTTTAGGGATTCAAGCACCGGAAAAGATGTAAGGACAAAAGTTTAGAAAAGTTACTATAGATAAAATCCCCTTATTGATTTTCGTCCATGGCCTCACGAACAATATCAGAAATGGTATCTGAGGCCTTTTCTTTGTCTTCAGCAGAGAGTTCACCACGCAACATTGGTCCTAGTAGATTTTCAGCAAAGTGCTCTACAGCTTTTTGCCCAGAAGGAGTGTTGCGAAGGTGTTGAGGAAGAGACTGAGGGTCAAAACGATTGCCCCAAGTAAAGTCTCTATTACGGTTAAGACCCTGAAAACCTGCCACTGGCATTTTAAAAATTGAGGTCCAACCGCTCTCTATCCAATCTCTTTTTTCATTGAGCTTATTTTGAATAATTGGTCCAAACAGAGTTTCAACAAAGCCTCCCTTTACCGTATCTTTAACTAATACATCTTTCACTTCATTCATAAGGTCCGTTGGGAGACTGATATCACTTAACTGCCCCATTAAGAGTGGTTTTAGATATTCCTGCTTCATCTTCTCAATAACGTCCTTTCCCTTTCCTTGTGAAAATAGTCTTCTAATCATTAATTTAGAACTCAATAACCAAACGACGGCCGTATCAGCACCTTCTTCATTGAGGGCCTTTGAAGTCTCCTCTTTTACAATTCCTGCAATCATTGACTCTATAACGACATCTGTAAGGTTACTTTCAAGTAGAGTATCGACAATTGTCTCTAGTGGAATATCACCTTTACTTGACGCCAGACGTTCCAGTGAAATTCTTTCAAACTCATTAATTGCTATTTTCATTCCTTCAGGATCATAGGTTCCCGCCATATTAAGATATTCAATAACGACTGGCTCAAATTCTCCTAAGAGATTAATTATAGGATTAGGTTTAGAGGTAACTTCTAATTCATTACTATTAATCAACTCCGGTTTTTCTTTACTAGCAGGCTTTCCAAATAAGCTCCCGATTTCAATAACCACGGGAGTACCGTCGTCTCTCTCCATTGAAAAAATCTTGTAAACACTATCAGTCAAACTAATGACGAGGTCTTTTGCTATGTCATCAATTTCACCATCGTGACGGGCCAAGAATGAATTCCTGAATTCTATCGTCAAATTAGGGACAATTTTCTCTACTGCACACTCAATCAGATTTGGTATCAACCAATCAAGATCAGGAGAGCGAGATGGGTCTGACAAATCACCAACGCGATAAAGTTCTCCATAAAATGAAGATTCAGTATTCATTAATTCTTTTACTTCTTCTGGCGCTCCATCTGGATACACATGATTTAAAGCACGCTCTTTTAAATTTTGCTGACATAAACTCCAATCGGCCAATGTATCGCCTCCGGCCAACATAATAGGTTCCACGTCTCGCATGTCCTGCAACACATCCCCTACGAAGTTGCCTATTGTTGTATTTAAACAGCCATCTAGGTGATTACCAAATTCACTTGAATTAACTCTCTTTTCTTTAACCTGTGCACAGTTATTAAAGTAAACGGTGGCCTTATTTCTAAGCCCTGCTATGCGATCAAGGTCTCCATGAAGATATTGGAGAATAAACTCTAGCCGCTTTGGAAGAATTTCTTTTGTCAGCTCAAGGCGAGATTCATTAATACACTCGTCTAAATAAACCTCTGAAATATCATGCTCGGGAGTGCTTCTCATTTTTTCTTGAAGACTATCAACACAACCCTTTAGAATTTGAGTGGCGTTGCGACCAAGGCGTTCACGTTGTGAATCTAATACACTTAAATCATTACCTTGAAAATAACGAGGAGTAGGAAGTTTTTCTTCTATTATCCCTAATAGGCCAACCTTAAAAACCTCTTTTGTAGAATTCATTTTAAAGTTTAAAACAAAGTCATCCATCTTCTGATCTTTAATTGGACCATCTTCCATTGCAGCAATTGCGCCCAATTCATTGAAGAATTCATCAGAAACCATAGCATCTTCTATTGCCTGTCTTTGTGTAGTTGTAAAAACTTCTGATAAAAGAGGATGCCCTTCTAAAGTTTCGCGCAGTTTTAGGCGCATAATATATTCGGTTACTCTTACAGTGGTTTCTTCCACACAAAACTTAATAGGATCTTCTGTGACCTTGGCCTCACCGAGACAGGTGTTTAATATCTCGGTACCTTTTGATACTACTAATTCTGCATCAGCTTGTGTCTGAAGAATGCCATCGGCCAACATTTTATTGGCCTTCTCCCTCAGGATATTTGGACCGAGTACCTTTGCAGACTGTGCTTCAATAGCAGTAATCGCCAATTTTATAGCAGCGTCATCCTTTTCGTTTAAGGCTTTAATTAAGTTTTGACCTAGCTCTCCTTGTCCATCTTCTCCAAATATTTCTCTTTCTACTCTTTGAACAAGTTCCTGTGCCTTGGCCGCGGGAGTAACAGCTCCAATCATCTCTTCAATTTTTTGAGTCAAAACACCATTCAAAACAATCGGAATGGCCTCTGGCTTAAAAAGATCTAATTTTGCCATGGCCTGATCAAGATTGGCTGCGCCATTTAATCGCTCACTTAATGTGGCCAAAAGCGTTGTCGTGATTCTCTCTTTGGTTTCCTCGGTCATTTCAACTTGAGAAAGGGAATCATTAATAAAAGGGGTAAAAAGAAATGGCTGAACGTCTGAGTCTTTTAAAAGCTCTACCGCACAAACATCCTTTAGTTTCTCTTGCTCTAAAAGTATCTCATTAACAATGACATAGTTTTCAAGCTTTTCTTGGAAGCATTGGCGAACACTTTCGCCCACCTTATTTTTCGCCTCATTAGTTAATTCAATACTCGCATATTCGGGGCTTTCAGAGAGTTTTTCTTCCAACAAGTCTTGGGCGATATAATAACTAGACATCACAATCGCATCTTTTAAACAAACTGCTGATCGTTCTTCACTGGCAGCATCTCTTCTTTTACTTTCAATTTCTTTTTCTGCTTCAGTAAGGTCAGCATTTTTTAAAAGCCAAATAGGGACTTGATCTAATTGATGTTTATGAAAATCAAGGAAACACTGAAGTGGGTCTTTGCCTTCCTTTTCAATTATACTTTCATATCTCTCCAAACCAAGCATTTGAATCATTGTCTGATTGGCCGCATGACCTGTGCCTAGATTTGTCAAAACTCGATTGCACTCTAAGGGATCAAAACTTGGAACAACTATCCCCACATTTAGATTTCTATCACTACCCGTTTGAGCAACTAACTCTGCTCTTTTATTTTGGTATAACTGTCTTAATGATTTTATTGAAGATTTTTGCCTATCGATACAGTCCTTCATGCCTGGACTAAAGCTATCTTCCATGACAATTGACTTAGCCTCATCAGACAGCTCTATTTCACTTAAGCGAGCGGCCAAGGCGACCTCCCCTACACTTAGGGCCACATCCTCAACCAGAAGGTTCATACAACTCATAAAGGCTTGTTCAAATAAATCTGCCCCCATGATGCCTAAAGACTGAAGGTTCACTTCATATCCACGAGGACCATAGCGCCCTACACCTTCCTCATGTAAGCATTGACGAGATCGCTCGCGAGCACTTTTTAAGCGCTCACTTCTATAGTTTAGGTTTAAATTTAAATCTCGTGAAATTTCTCCAACTTGCTGATCAATAAGGGCCGGTGCGACTTTATCAACTGTTTCCATCAAAGCTTTATAAAGACACCCTTGGACAAGGGTAAGACCTTCATCTCCTTCGACTCGAGTTTTTACTGGGTCATAATTTTCCTGAGTGCATGCAAGAAAATCCCTCTCACCAACATCCGTAAAGTCGCCAAGAGAGGACTGAACAAGCTTTAACTTTAATATTTCTTTCGCGACATCAATGGGCGCTTCCCTCATAAAGATGGCCATACAATGATTGGCCATATCACTATTTCGAGCAGAACTCGCCTTTTTTAGGCATAACCGAAAATCTCTCAACACAATATTTACCATATTAGAAATGTTGGTATCTTCTTCATCAGGTATAAGAGAACTTACCATCCGGGTAAGAACCATTTCACCAAAACGAGAAAAGGACTCCTCTGTGGCCACCGCTTCAATTCTATTTTTACTTTGACCAAAGTTATCTGTTCTCAAGGCAACGGCCTCAGTGACTTCATTAGCAACTATTTGAATGTCATTATCTGTAACCAAATCACTATAGTCATTTTTGGCAAAGGTCTCTCTTGCCTGTTCTAATATCGTCTCTCTTACTTTTTCTCTACGACCATTACGTGAAAAGAAGAGTTGAAATCCAAGGTTTACGAGACCTCCTCCTCCTTCTCTTTCAAAAACAACATTGTTATAAATATCCGAGCGACTTCCAACATAACGGAAGCGAGGGCCAACACTTGCGAGTTGACCATCGGACATATTTAAATCATAAGTAGATTTTTCAAAGCCATCAAAGTTAAAACGACCTTCACCTTGTTGTCCTCTTAAGTAAGCGGAGAGACGAGGAATACGTTGTCCTGAACTATTCAAGCCTCTATCTGATTCAAGTACAACTTGAGCTTCCCACTCTTTCGAGATTTCATTAAAGGCTTCAACCAAAAATTGTTTTTCACCGTTATCACCAGCAATGTGACTAATACGCATTTTCTTATCACGGGCCAATCCTGGGTTTCGAAAATTTAAATCAATAATTCTACCAAAACGATCTAGGTTCCCCACCAAGGGATGCTCTCTTCCAAAAAGAGATAGCTGTAAATTAATTGTATTACTTGGTCCCCGCTCAATCGTTTCAGGAAGGCCGGCCTGTAATTCACTACGCCACAAACTTTCCAAGACTTGGTTAATGTCATCAAGATTCTTCTCTCCGACTTCCCCCAGTGGCATAGTTGTCACGAGTGGTTTTTCACATCCCCCCGTCATCACAACAACATTTCTTAAGATTTCAACTTCCTTTTCACCCATTCCCTGAAATCTGAGTAGGGCCTGCTCATAACCGACGTCATCATTTAGATCATAAAAAGTTTCTTCCAAAACATTCTGGCTACCGTCTTCTTTATAAGTATAGCGACGAAAAAGAAGTTCATTGCTTTCGGGATGAAAGAGAACCTCCTCAAATATTCCAGTTGAAGTCTCTTTTAGCTGGAGTCTTTCAAACTTTTCTTGATACTTTCTTACCTGTTCAAAATAAGATTGAAATGTTCCTTCAGGAATCGAAAAGCCATGATCTTTCATTAGATCTTTAATTTTATTGGTGGCCTCTAACATTTGATGATAGGTCTTGGCCGCTAAAACTCTTCTCTCTAGCGGAGTCTGGTCATTACCCACATTATCTAAGTCTGTGACTAGGCCAAAAGTTCCTGCAAACTGATGCTCTCTTGAGGTTTTATTTGATACTGATTGAAAAACAAACTCACCCAAGCTCTCATTGAAGTAGACGCCAACTTGGGTATTTTCTCTATTCCCTATTTGCATCAAACGATAGCGACTATAACCTGTCCTAACTTGATTCATCGTTTTTTGAAAAACTTCTTCACCTTCATCAGGAATGATGGAACGTATCGCCTCCCTAGCACTTTCTTGAGAATTTTTTTGAGTTAGATCATAATCACTAACTTTTCTTAAGCTCCATCCACTAGGAGCAGGTCTCCAGGCCTCACTAATTCTCGGCGTTGACTCTTCACCTACAGGCCCTACTGTTCCGGAACGATCAAACTCTTTAACGATTATTCTTTGAGACAATTGATCAAGGTAAATTTCGGTTATAGAAGTGCCTTGATCTTCTTCAATACGAGATTGCAAGACATAGCGATCCTGAGACTGTGCAGGACAGATGATTATCAAATATAGAAAAAGTATAAAAGGTAATGAACCTTTTAAATTAGGGCCCAATCTCACCGAGGCCTCTCCTTCAATTACTCTCACTAGAACTCCTTCGCGGAGTCCTCCGTAGAACGTATCGACGGACAGGGGAAATTACTTGACCAATAAGGTGCGATTTAGCGGAAGTTTATTTTCGCAATTTCAATGAGATAGGTGCCAATACTAAAAAAGAGTGCCAATAGAATGAACTTAATTCTCTCTTTGATTTGATTTGAACGCCAGGGAAAAAGGGCCCAAGTCATACCCGCAGCTAATCCAGCCCCATGGGCGACATTAGCAATAGGCCCGATCAGTCCGGTTAAACACAAGAAATACCAACCAACCATTAAGACCACATCCCTTTTGGGAAGACGAAAACCATCCCCCTCCCTCAAGGCACCAAAAACCCAAAGGTAACCTAAGAGGCCATAAACTAAACCACTTAACCCACCAAAACGAGAGCCAAAAGCTAGATACTGGAGGGTATTTGAAAATATCGCTACGATTAAAACAAAAAAGAGAAATACTTTACTCCCTTTTTCATTTTCAAAAAGAGTCCCTAAGTCTTTTATCCACATACAATTAAAAAGTATGTGCATAAAATTAAAATGAAGAAAAATGGGTGTTACCAAACGCCAAATCTCTCCAGCTTGAATACTTCCAAAAGTTCCTCTACCTTTCCCATTGAAAAAAAACAATTCAAGCATCTGTGCAAATGTTTCTTTATTGAATGAAGTAAAAAAGATAATAACGGAAATAAGAATTAAGGCTTTTGTTAAAGGCCCCATTGAGAGACCGCGCATCTTCTCCCACTCCGGGTCGATTTCAGGAGGAGCTCCAGGTAGCCCCATACGCACTCGAAAATACTCCATGGCCTCGTTAGTTTCATTTTCCTTCATTGAGAAAATTTGATAAATCGTGCCCTCTTTAGTGTTGAAAGGGCTTACCGAAACGTCATAACCCTTACCTTTCATCTCATTAGTAAGAGTTAACGCCATATTTTTATCAAATAATTCACCAACAATTTTCATGAAATTATCCTAGCATAAAGAATTCGACCTGCCCCAATTTGTCCCGTGATATAATGTTCAAATATGATTTTGATACCTGACAATGAACTTCATTTCTCTTTTAGCCGCTCTTCCGGGGCCGGTGGTCAAAATGTTAACAAGCTCAATACCAAGGTAACTTTGACTTGGGACATGGAGAGTAGTCAGTCACTAAATGGCAGCATAAAAAAACGTTTCCTTATCACTTACAAAAACCTTCTCACAGATCATGGTGTTGTGTTGCAGTCTGATCGCTATCGCAGTCAAAAGCGCAACAAAGATGATGCAATAGAAAAGCTCCACTCCTTAATCGAATCCGTAAGAAAACCACCGAAAATGCGAGTCCCAACCAAACCCACCTTAGCAGCACGAAAGAGGCGCCTTCTTCACAAGAAACGCCAATCTGACAAAAAGAAGATGAGACAAGAAAAGCATTAAGAAAAATATTAATCCCCACCCACCTAATTTCAATAAGTTAAAAAATGTGTCTAATAAATAAGGTAAAATTTAGCCTATTTTAATGTTATATTATCAATCAAAATAGGTTTATTTTTACCCCATTTTAAGGTATTAATTTTATTCAACTTTATCACTTAAAAACGAAAACAGACCGATGCTGAAGGCCAGTTCATGATCAAAATTAATAAAAAGGTCGAATACGCACTCATCGCGCTCAAGTATATGGCCTCTCAGGTAGACGGTAAGCTTACAAGTGCGCGAGAAATCTGTGATCGTTTCAAGACTCCTTTTGATACAACGGCAAAAGTCCTACAGACAATGAATAACAAAGGTCTGTTAACATCCACCAAAGGAATCAAAGGCGGTTACGCTTTGGCCAAGCCTTTAAACTCAATTACTTTTACCGAACTCGGAAAAATGATTGAAGGCCGCCAAGAGTTTCAACAATTTTGCGAAAGTTCAAAAGGCCTTTGCGACCTTTACGATATCTGCAATATCGTGACCCCTATAGAATCACTCAATAACAAAATTAATAGTTTTTTAAATGAACTCACTCTAG
>Ga0129324_10000054_pt1 | contig 71947 bp, 64 predicted proteins | sample CPBDNA_7_FD_96879 | JGI IMG/M metagenome (GOLD analysis project Ga0129324, IMG submission 96879) | Freshwater to marine salinity gradient microbial communities from Chesapeake Bay, USA - CPBay_Spr_15_0.2_DNA | ecosystem: Environmental > Aquatic > Marine > Coastal | place: USA: Chesapeake Bay... | reverse complement strand
TTATGACCAATAATGTAGCTGAAAGACACTACTCATCTGACGATGAAAAACTCTTCGCAGAAATTGCAGAGGGCCGTTCTTTTGATAAGGGCGATGATCTTCCTCCCCTCTACAGAAAGCACCTCATGAATCTCTTATGGATGCAAGGAGATTCAGAATACTCTGGAGCTCTTGGTTACATGCCTTGGATTGAAAAAGCACCAGATCTTAAAGAAAAAGTTCTTGTGGCCCAAATTACAAAAGATGAAATGCGCCACTCACAAGTAATATATAAAATGCTTAGAGATCTTGGTGAAGATCCCGAGAAACATATCGAAGAAACCGATATGGGTTGGAAGGTCGAAGAAGATAGCGCTAATATTGGCTTTAAGAGACTTAAAAATGACTTTCGTGTAAATATCTTTTACTACCAGATTAAATATTGGGAAGACTTTATTCTTTTTAACTTTCTGATGGACCGCGCTGCTGGTCATCAGTTAGAGGACACGCTTCATTCTTCCTACCTCCCTTGGAAAAAAGGAATTGAAGGAATTTACAAAGAAGAAGTATTCCATGTGACTCATGGTGACACTAATATGAAAAAGCTATGTAAAGACGATGAGAAGCGTGCCTTTATTCAAGAGCGTCTAAATCTTTGGTGGCCAAGAGTGATGAACGTCTTTGGTAAGACCATCGGTGGTGCTAACGATATTTATGTGCGCCTAGGCCTTAAGAAAAGGACGAATAAAGAGGTTCGTGACATTTTTGTTAAGGAAATCACAGAACTTAGTGCAGAGTGCGGCCTTACCATTCCAGATTGGAGTGAAGAGGAAAACCTAGCGATTCAATAAATTCCTAAGAATTTAATTTTGACTTATAGGCCCTCAATTTGAGGGCCTTTTTTATGGCAATTTTAAAGCAGCAGTCCTTGCCCAGCCCCCCCAAAATTGAGAAGATAAGCTTTTTAAGGAGTTCTATTGTGGAGATATCTAAAGTCGCCGTATTAGGGGCAGGCACCATGGGAGCGGGTATTGCTCAGTGGTTATGCCAAGTCGGTTGTCAGGTTGAATTGAGTGATGCTCAAATCGAACAGCGTGAGCGCGCCAAGGACAATATTTTTTCAAGCTGGGACAAGCTTCAAGCAAAAGGTAAATTTACCCCTGCTCAAGTTATCTCTTTTAAAAGTTCCCTATTAATTAAAGAAGAATTTAGTAAAGACTGTGATCTCTTTATTGAGGCCATTATTGAAAATCTCACTATTAAAACTGAAGTCTTTCAAAAACTCTCTCAGCATTTTGAGGCCAAGACCATTATGGCCTCTAATACCAGTTCTATCCCCATCGATGCCATGGCCCGCGAGCTACCAAAAGACAGGCAATCAAAATTCCTTGGCCTTCACTTTTTTAATCCAGCTCCCATAATGAAGCTCGTTGAAATTATCCAAGGTCATTGGACGGATAAATCTATAGGTAACAATCTTCAAGCTTGGTTTCAAGAAAAAGGCAAAAAACCGGCACTTTGCCAAGATGGTCCCGGCTTCATTGTTAATCGTCTCGCCAGAAACTTCTATGGTGAACCATTAAGATTGGCCAGAGTAGAAGACACCCAACGTTTTAGTGAGATCGACGACATTCTAAAGGAAGTTGGAGGTTTTCGCATGGGACCTTTTGAGCTTATGGACCTTATTGGTATTGATATCAACTACTCAGTTTCAGAATCCGTTTGGAAATCATTTTATTATGAACCAAGGTTTGCTCCTCACCCTCTCCAAAGAAAGATGGTTACGAGTGGACGACTTGGACGCAAAACAAAGGCAGGGTTTTATGAGTACTCTTAAGTACACAATATTGGCCTCAAAGTCCCACCCTCTATACGATGACTTAAAAAATTTAGGTCTCCCTTTTTACGACCTAGAAAAAGATGACCCCTTTGAAGGCAAAGAGGCCCGCTACCGTGATGCCGATATTGTTTTTGATTTCACCCTTATAGACCGAGACCGTAAAGAGAAACTTTTAGATATCCTGGCCCTACAGATGAAGGCGCCAGTAGTATCTGACTTGACCTGTTTATGGGGAGAATATTTCATTGAAAAATATCCAATGCTTAAAGGTGCTGTTGCTACTGCGTTTTGGGGTCCAACCAATAAGAAGGAAGTCTACGCTCAAGACGATAGTGTTTTCAGTGGGATTCAAGAGCTTTTCAAGCTACTCAAGATAGAGGCCAAAAGAACAACAGGCCCAGGGCACGGTTTTATTTACCCTAGAACAATAAGCCTTTTAATCAACGAAGCTTTTTTAGCTTCCGAGGACCAGCTAGCAAGTATTGAAGATATGGATACGGCCATGAAATATGGTGTTAACTATCCTCATGGTCTTTTTGAATGGCATGATAAAGTTGGTTCACGCCCTATACTCATGCTCCTCGATGACCTTCACCATGTCACAAAAGATGACCGCTATAGAGCAAGTACGACTCTCCGTAAGCAGGCCAATTTAAATTAAATAAGGAAAACACATGTTAGATGCTTATATTGTCCACGCAAAGAGAACTCCCATCGGTCGCTTAGGCGGTCTACTCTCCCCAGTAAGGGTTGATGATATGATGGCGCTACTAATTAAGGACTACGCTAAAACTATAAATTATGATCCCTTAGAAATTGACGATGTGATCGTCGGTTGCGCAAATCAGGCCGGCGAAGACAATCGAAATATTGGTCGCATGGCCGCTGTCTTAGCAGGACTTCCCTATGAAGTTCCTGGTGTGACGATTAATCGTTTATGCGGAAGCTCTTTAGATGCCGTCATAGATGCTTGCGGTAGAATTTCTCTAGGTCTTGCCGATTGTTTAATCGTAGGCGGCGCAGAAAGTATGACGAGGGCCCCATTGGTTATATCTAAGGGCTCCACACCTTTTGGTCGGGATTCTCAAATGTATGACACGACTTTTGGTTGGCGCTTTCCAAATGCCAATATGAAAAAGATGTTTCCCCTTCTCTCTATGGGAGAGACCGCTGAAAACGTAGCGGAGCAATTTAAAATTTCAAGAGAAGACCAAGATAAGTTTGCTCTCTCCTCTCACCAAAAGGCCATTAAGGCATCTGAGGAAGGTGCCTTTTCTCAAGAGATTCTTCCCGTTGAAGTTAAGCTTCGTAAAAAAGAATACACCCTTGAAAAAGATGAAGGACCTCGAGCTGATACTGATTTAGAAAAGCTCTCTAAACTTCGCCCCGTTTTTCGCGAGGGAGGAACAGTGACAGCAGGAAATGCATCAAGTATGAATGATGGTGCCGCTCTTGTAGTCGTTGTGTCAGGTGAGTTTGTTAAGAAACACAACCTCAAACCTCTGGCACGAATTAGTGGAATGGGAGTGCGAGGGGTTCATCCCGATGTTATGGGTCTAGGCCCAATTGAGGCCACCAGAACTCTTTGCCAAAAATTCCGCCATAAGGTTAGTGACTTTGATGCTATTGAACTTAATGAGGCCTTCGCCGCTCAAGCACTGGCCTGTGTACGCGAACTTGAAATTGATCCATCAAAAGTTAATCTCCATGGTGGTGCCATTGCCCTCGGTCACCCCTTGGGCTGTAGTGGTGCCCGTATTTTAACAACCCTCCTAGGCGTTATGAATAAGAACAGCGCGATGAAAAAGGGATTGGCCACCATGTGCATTGGTGTTGGCCAAGGTGTAGCGCTCTCAATAGAGAAAGCTTAAGATGAGGGGGCTTCTACTTTTTGCCCTCACCTTTTCTATAACCAATACACTGGCCAATAATAGAATTGAAGTATCAATTGACTACATCACCATTGCAGTAAAGGACCTTAGTAAAACAGCAACTCTGTTTTCGAAAAAAGGCTTTACCCTAAAAAAACCTCACCTCTATAAAACGGGACCGCAGGCCGGCCTCATGACTCAATCGATTCGCTTCAAAAATAGTCAGTACCTCCAACTTGTATCCCCTATAAACGACAAGGGAAAACTCTCACAGTGGTATCTTCGCTTTTTAAAAAATAGCGAAGGAGCTGCCACTCTTGTTCTTCGTCGCTCAAAACTTGAAGTTCTTGAAAAGAAGCTCAAGAAATTAAAGCTGGCCTGTCAGTACTCTAAAAATAAAGGCCATGACTGGCTAAGTTTTAAAACAGATAGTCCTTTTCAACACCTATCTTTTATTGATTATAAAAACCAAATACAACTTCCTGAAGAATTGTTTCAGCATAAAAACCAAGTATTCTCATTTGAAAAGCTTGTGCTCACCTTGCAAGGTGACCCGGTTGCGTGGGCCAATATATTTACAAAGGCACAAGCGAGAGGAATCGGCCTGGAAATTTCATCAACAAGTTATGACTCCGCTGTTTTTGTTAAAGAGCTCTACCTACTAACCACTAAAAAGCCACTGCCAAAGCCCTTTTCAATAGGCGGAACAAAAATATCCTTTAAAAGCGAATAAGCAGTCCCTTTCATGGAGTTCTTGGGTCTTAGATGACACGGAAGCTCTCCCATGCTATGTCCTTCCTATGATTTTAATAAGCGCCTGCTTAGCAGGAGAGAAATGCCGCTACGATGGTCGAGATAAGGCAAAAACCGATCTCGTTGAGCTCGTAGAGATGGGACAGGCCATTGCGCTTTGCCCAGAAGAGCTTGGCTGTATGCCAACCCCTAGAGAGCCAGCAGAGCGACATGGAGAACAGGTGCTTAACTCTAAAGGTAGAGATGTCACGCAGTCCTTTATAGATGGCGCAAAGGTCGCTTGGGACCTGGTTAAAGAAGAGAGAATCGAAAAAGCCATTTTAAAAACCAATTCGCCAATGTGTGGTTGTGGGACCATTTACGATGGAAGTTTTAGTGGATCAAAAATAAAAGGCGATGGTGTATTTACAGAACTTCTCAAAGAAAAAAATATTCCTATCGAAACAAGAGATTAAATTATGACTACATATAAAACAAATTATAGTGAAAAGGATTGGGAACAAGTTAAGGAGCTCTTAGGGCGTGCCCCAAGAGGACTATTCCAAGTGGAGAAGTACCACCCAGAACATGGTCACCCCATGGTCATTAAAGTCGTCCCATTTGTAGATAAAGCCCCCTTCCCCACGCTCTACTGGCTAACATGTCCCATTTTAAAAAAAGAAATCTCTCATATCGAAAAAGATGGCTGGATTGAAAAAATTGGCACTGAATACTTTTCAAAAGACTCTGAAAATTTGAAGAACCTGCGCCTACATCATCAAGACTACTGTGATCAAAGAGTGAAGCTTTTTGATGAGACGATCAAAGACTGGTCACTCCTTCCCCCAGCAATGGAGAAGATCCTACGCACCACGGGGATTGGCGGCATTCACGACTTTGATAATATAAAGTGTTTCCACCTTCATTATGCTCATCACCTTGTTTCGGATAATCAGGTAGGTAAGGTTCTAGATGAAGTATTCAATATTGATCGGTTCTATTAATACCGAGCAACCCTCTCTTGATTCACTGCGGATTGTGCGTAAGTTTTACGTAAGTTAAGGTAAATATATCGAAAGCTTTCGCTTGCAGAAATTATAACATTTCATTGGCCTGCTCTAAATAAAGCGCCCAAAGAAAAGTAAAAGACACGCAGAAACGTCAGGCATTTAGTGACAGAAAAGAGAACAACAAGGAGGTTTTTCAATGTCAGCACAACACACAGCAAAAACACAACCAAACTCATCCACCAAAAAAGCACCTTTTCAAGGAGTGATTACGAGGCTTCTCCAAGAAGCTTTTTATCTAGAAGAAGAACAACCGCTTGCTTTACAAGAAGGCGAATCCCCATTTGAACCAGAAGAAGAATGTGAAAGGTTTGAGTTTATTCGCCAACTGCTAGGACCTCTCACCACTTCACAATAAAGAGTTATTCTTTAATAAACTTAATTATTAATCGTTTGAAAATTATTTAATACTCGAAGGAATGGGAGGTCATCTATAATGGGTCCTGCCTTCCTTCTTCCAAAAATTTTAACTAATCGCTAATCAACTCTTATCGCTATTACCTCCCTACCTTGTATTCAACGAAGCAAACAAGTCCGACATTATCAAAAGAATATTTTATTCAAAACAATCTCGTTTGAAGTTATAATGATTTCTTAAAACATTAGAGGTCATAAGAGGTCATAAGAGGTAAAGATGAATTTTTTAGGAATGGACACAGTCGACTTCATGCCTCACGGACACTGTGTTCTGTGGCAAGAAAAGATTCTCTACCCCATGGTTGCGAGCGACGTAACTATTTTTCTATCATACTCTGCCATTCCTTTTGGACTTTTCTACTTTTATAGAAAACGAACCGACCTTTCACCCAAAGTGAAGGCCCTCCTCATTCTCTTTGTTCTCTTTATTCAATTTTGTGGATTTTCTCACCTCATTACCGCCTACAATTATTGGAATGCCGAGTATCACTGGGAACTCATAATAAAGGTCTTAACCGCCCTTGTCTCATTAGCAACAGCGATCGTTGTCATCAAGAATATTAAAGCACTCCTTGAGATTCCATCCCCACAACAATACAGCTTAGCGAATAAGAAGCTTAAGGAACTAAATGATAATTTAGAAGAACAGGTAAAAGCTAGAACAGAAGAACTTCAGCTTAAAACATCTCTCCTTGAATCAATCATTACTTCTATTGATGATGGGATTGTCGAATACACCCCTATAAAAGATAAAGAGAATAACATCGTCGATTTTTCAGCAAGGGTTCTTAATGACAAAATTGAGCATCAAATTGGATTGCCTAAAGAGAATATGGAAACAGATAGCATGAATCGAGACTTTCCCAAGTATATCGAAGATAAGAGTTTCCAAGACTTTATAGATATTTATAACAATGGAGGTAGAAAAGTATACGATCCTTCCTCAATAAAACTAAATCAAAGAACTTATCGGGCCATTTATACAAAGAATATTCAAAATAATACTATTTTATTATTTCTCGCAAACATTACAGAACAAGAAAATCTGAGAATGCAGTCAATAACAAACTCAAGATTATCAGCGATTGGAGAGCTCACCGGTGGTGTTGCCCATGAAATAAATAGTCCTCTGCAAATTATAAGTGGTGCCGCTCGTCAGGCCGAAAGACAAATCAAAGATGTCACTGAAGATCAAAAAAAATCATTTGAACTTATTCGAACAACAATCAAGAGGATTAGTAAGATTGTCAAAAATCTAAAAAGGCTAACCCATCAGGCAAGTGATGAAATAGTGACATTAAATATTTCTAATTTCCTGGATGAAGTGAAAGGGTTTGTCTCCATGAAGCTTAATGCCGCTTCAGTAACTCTAATATCAACATACAAAGATCAGGATGACTTTAGTTTAGAAGCAAATGAAGTTGCGCTATCTCAAATCCTTATTAATCTGATCAATAACTCAATCGATGAACTAGCTGACAGTAAAGAAAACGGAAAGGAAAAAGTTATTGAAATACAAATCTCTCAAAACGAGCATTCAAAATCAATCATTATATCTGATAATGGTAGGGGTATACTAGAAGAGCATCTATCCAAAATATTCACACCTCTATTTACAACAAAAGAAGTTGGAAAAGGAACAGGATTAGGTCTAAGCCTTTCCTCAAGACTTGCTCAAAACATGGGTGCCCATATCCAAGTCATGCATGATGAAAGAACTCACTTTCACGTAATTTTTAATAATAAGGATCAATCGTGAATATTCTCTTTTGTGATGATGGAGAAACGATACTTGAGCTTTACGTCAATGAAGTTGCTCACTCACTCCCAATGCATAAACTCTTCGGTGCCAAAGATGGAGCAGAAGGTTTAAAAATTTGCCAAGAACATCAGATCGATTATGTATTTACTGATGGGAGAATGCCTATAAAGGACGGCATACAACTTTCAAAAGACTTACAAAAGCTCGCCTCCCCTCCAAAAGTATATATGATCACCGGCTATGCTGGAACTTATGACGAAGAAGAACTATTAAATTACGGTATCCGAGAAGTTTTCTATAAGCCAATTGATTACGACTGGCTTATTGAATTCATAAATAACCTATCTCAAGATTAGCTGTAAAACTTCATGTGCTTCAACTCTTGATAGACCTTAGCTAACAAACTGCAAATATTAGTAAGTCCAAGGTCCGCGACCAACTCCATCGTCTACATCAAATTCAACTCTAAACTCATCATTCTCTGGGTCTTGTACGAAATCGATATTGTAGAAATTGATAGTATTCGTTATTTCTTCATAAAACCACATGCCGCCAAGCTCTTCAGCGCCAGGCTTCAACTCCTGATCTTCGTAATAAACTTTAAGAGTTGGAACCTTTGGTCTTCTCTTAAGAAGCAAGCGAGGAGCTTCAATCAAATTAGCAATATCTTCACCAATTCTGGCAAGCTCAAGACCAAAATTATTAATACATGCCGAAATAACAAAGCCACCTGAAATACTTATCAGCTTTTCAAACTCACTACCAAGCCATGGATCGCCAAAACCACTACAGTTACTTAGATCCTTGTGATCAATGGCCCCGTAGAATCTGACGACTTTGTCGGAAGCTACATAATTTTGCATTGTACTGAAAAAGCTATTTGCCTCAAAAGCACCACCGAAACCATCCACAGACTGCTCTTCTTCATCAGAAATCATAATCGTGACAAGGTGGGCATTAGTCCTTTGGAAAGAATCTTTTCCTCCGAGACTATTGAATCGATCAAGATGGCGTTTTAAATTATAGTATGTGTATTCGCTAGCATCCCCAGATGTTCCGAGTCTCTCAACAGCGTTTTGGAACATTTGAACAACACGATCAAAGCTAGTTGGATCACGAGGGTCAACAAGACTTGAGTCAAAGCTATTTTCAAACCCGATATAAGGCTCTTCCCTCTTATCAGTCGATACAATACCGATTTTCCAGTCTACAGTCTGATCCTTAGCAAAGGTCTCAAAAAAGAGCTTAGCGTTTTTAACAACACTGCTTTGAATCCCGCCCATAGAACCGGAATTATCAATAACTAAGATAACGTCAATTTCTTTATCGACGATAAAGTCAGATATTGTATAAATTCTGTCGTCAATTTCTTGCTCAGGTAGTATAGGTTCGATGAACGGCTGCTCCTCCTGAAGATACTTAGTATCAGTACAAGCTCCAACAAAGGCCAAGAAGGACAAGATAAACAATATTGAGAATCTATTCATAAAACTTCCCTTTAATGCAAAGGTTTTTAACATCGCCAGTCATACTAAAGAGTTCATCACCCCATAACATGCCATCATTTGGAAACACCAATTGATTCTTAGATGTTTTTACTGTGGCCGCTTGGTAATTACTAACCACATCTTGCCCTGGAATTCGATCCTTTAAACCCTCTGCAACTGCACGCATACGACTTAGTAATTCAATCCGTACAAATTTCATTTTATATAAAGATGATTCAAGAATTTTTTGACGATTAATCCACTGACGATGTGACTCTTCTTTGAGACTATTCTTAACAAAACTTAAGTTAAACTGAAGCTGAGAATGATACTTTTCAATTTTCTTTTCTTTCAAACTGCTTATTTCTTTTTTTAAGCTTAATACCTGATTTCTCATCCTACGCGAATAAAAAGTCTCCTCTACTGTAGGAGGGTTATCTGATTTTATCGCCAAAGATATTTTCTTCGCCCAGCCTTTATTAACGCTAACAAATTGATGAATCGAATCTTTTGCATCAGTAAATTGGCACATCATTGTATGACCGATAGCGGAGACTAAGTAAATTTCTGGATAAAAACGTTTTTCAAAAACTCCGAGTTCCATTGTCCCTAACTCACCCATTGCCTGAGAGAAGTCTCTCTCCTGCAATAAAACCCAAAGGTATTCTGTGCGTGCCTGAAGAAAATATTTAGAGCTCTCAGGAATTCTTTTATAATACTCGCCTGCTTCTTTGAAGGCACGGGCCTGATAAAGTAGACGGCCTAAAGTCATAAAATAAAGTGCAATCTCATCAGAGTTCTCACTCTTTTCAATCCAAGGCTCAACGACCTTCTTTATAAGTTTCCCAGATGCTCCAAGCTTGCCCTTCTTGCCATAGGCGAGTAGCGCGGTATGGGCCAGGTGCAATCTAAGCTCATCATTATTATTTAGGCGACCAATCCACTGAACAGCATCTTCCCCAGATTGAAGTGCCTTATAAGCTTGAAGAGAGATGTTAAGGCGACTCTCTAGGTCCTTTTCCGTATTTTTAAGAAGATCACGAAGAGTTGGGTTTAGACTAAAACCGCTTTTAAGAAGAAGTAGTGAACTTTGAGGAGCAACGACTTGATCCAGCGCAAGCCCCAACTCAGACTTTAAAAAGCCAGAGCTTCCGGTAAAACTAATCCATTCGTTGAGAAAGGTTTGAAAATATCCCAAACGAAAAAGTAAGTATAATTCTGCAGGTTTTTTGAGACTTTCAATTTTACCATCAGTAACTTTTGGAAGTTCAACCAGAGCTTTGGAAAAGTCTTTGGTAAAAATACTCTGCATCCATTCATTTGTTTGAGGCTCTACTGCCCCTAGGGCCTTCCAACGGCTAAAAAGCTGTATAAGGAAAGCATCATCAAGTTCAAGTTGCTTGCGTACCTTTAGGTCTTTACTAAAATCAAGATCAGCGCCATCCTTCTCCATCAGGAGACTGGAATCCCCAAAACTGAGGACACTCAAGAGTGCGAAAAGTGCTACTATAAAACTTTTCATCTTTACCCTCTATCCCCTTCTCCGAAGAGGTAGCCAATTTCTAGATATCCCATAGCATTATGCATAAGTCGTTCTTCAGTGATCTGTTGTTGATTATAGAATTCATTCTTAATACCAACACGCATACTTGTATGATTTCCGATCCAAAATGCTAGTCCTAAATCTACGAAACCATGATTTGTTTTCCCTGAGGCCAGCTCAATCTGCCCTCCACCGAGAGATACAAATTGGTCAAAGTAAACAATTGTTGATGAAGACCATCTCAGCTTGCCGTAAATAGTGTTATAGGTTGCAAATATCTCTTGAGAGTTAAAAGCAAAATCTTGATCCGGAACAATTTTTTCCTTATCAAAAAGGGTCTGTCCGGCCGCAGTAAGATCGTTAGTATAACGATTGTACCTAAGACCAAAGGACCATTTACTATTAAGATGGTAACGATAAGCAACAGCTGTTTGCTTTACATCTAAGTGACTGTCAGAGGTAAAGTTGTGAGCACCTAGGAGAGAGAACTCATGACGATTAACTAGACTCGAGTATCTAGTGTTAACGATAAAGAGCTCATCTTTTGAAAGAACTGGAGTGACCTTGTCATTAGGAATCAAGAGGTCATCAAGTTTATTTTCAAGTTCTTCAGCATACAAAGAACCAAAAGTAATGAATGAGATTAAAACTAATAACTTTTTCATATAAGTCCTCAAAACTTCTTCTTAATTAGTGAGTTAAACCACTTAACTGGAATAGATTTATCTTCAGCAGCAGTAAGGAAATCTGCCCACTCAACACCAAGAATGACGATTTTTCCGCCACCAATTTTATTACAACTTAAACCAATAACGAGGGGATTAATGCCATTTTTGGCAAGGCCAATCACACCCTTACAAACCTTCGCAGGATCATCGAGACCAGCATTAAAGATAATAGGATCTGATGAGGCCAGAGTTGTATTCCCCTTGAGGAAGATATCTTGCTTTGATTTTACAAACTGACTTGTCGTCTCCATTTTCATTTCAGCGAGCGGTGGTAGGTTTGGAAGCTCACTATAACGTCCAACCGGTTTAAGGTCATAGAGTTCTTCCATCTCTAGTAAGAATTTTGCTGGAAGGTTCCTATAAAGAGGAGTGGCAATAACAACATTTTTAATATTGGAAATAGCATCATAAACTGCAGTTTTAACACTTGGATCAAGCAGAGTACTTGTGGTGATAACCAACGTATCCCTATCCTCAACATTTCGAATATTTATTTCTTGAATCGCAGGATTCATTACGTCCATTGAATCCTTGAATGTATCTTTGTAAAAAAGAACTTCTGGGTCTCTAGTTGAGTCTGCAAAAAGAAGGGTTCTTTTGCGCGTCTCAGGAAAGACTTCTACAATAAAGCTTTCTGAAGCCATCATATTATAGGCTGAGGTTGCAACCATATTAAACTGGTGAACACCCGCCTTATCAATCTGGACAGTGAGACTATTTCTATTAGGGTTCCATTTGACCCATTTGCGCATCTCTTTTGGGAAGATTTTTATATCCGGTGTTAATTTTGGATCCTCACTATCTGTAACAACGATATTACGACGAAGAGATTCATTAAAACCAAGGTAAACCAATTCCCCGGCCTTCCAACCATCACGATTAATAATAGGAGGATTACGATCTCTGACGATTAACTTAATCTCTGTTTGGCCCTTCTCACAATTAGTCATTGAGTTTGAAGAACTCAAAACACATGTTTCAAAGCGAATCATTTGCTTCGTACCATTATACTTTGGTGGAATATCCTTCCAGAAAATATTTAAAACAGAAGAAAAGGATGTAGGATTCTTAACAATGGTTTCTTTAAAATCACCAAAGATTGGATTATCGCTAGTTAATCTAATCATAGGAGCAACTTCACGATTTAAGTCATATGCTGCAACCTGAAAGCTGGCATCTAAACCTTGTTCCATTGTCTTTGGAGCTACAAGTTTAACTCCCTGACGCTTATCACGAACACTAATAGTATAATCTTGCTCAACGATATGGTTCGCAGGGTTGGCCACAATAACCTTCCCTTTGTATTCAAGCCGCCCATTACTCTGTTTTTTAAGACTTACATGGAAAAAGTCTGGTTTAAATTTAAGACGAAAAGTATTGGGATCAACTTCTTCAACCTCTAGATTGGCAGGTAGATCTTTCGTTAGAAACTTAAAGGGTCCTTGCGGATAATCAGGATTATCAAGTTTAATCAACTTATTAAATTCAACTCCCTCTTCCACTATATTACTTCGGTCAGTTTGAACGTTAATATTCCGAGGACTATCATAAACGACTAAGCTGATAGTTTTCCTTACTTGCTCTTTTGGAAGTACGGTACTTCCAAGCCAAACAGTAACTGGATAGATGCGACTTTTAATCGTTGGATCTGAAGGGTTATTCCCCATAAAGAATCCAGGAGTCCATTTAACGACTAGGGTTTGTTCATCAAACGTGGCACCAGGAGGAAGGCCTTTAACCTTAACAATTGGAACGCCCGGCTCTTCAACCTCCACTCTAATTTTGATTTCTCTGTATCGACCTTCACGAAATTCGTAATTATCTTCAAGAGAAATAGCAAGTGCTGGCAGGGGTTGTTGTGGTGTCGGTGGTGGTTTAGGTTCTTGTCTTGGTACATCAACAAACTCACCGTCTCCAATATTTGGATAGGGATCTTGATTACAAGAGTTTAGAACAACAACAAAGGAAATAAGCAAAAAGAAATTCAATACTTTCATAGTCTACTCTCTATTAGGATCCAACCGGTCTTAACATAAAAGGATATTTAACTGGCACTTTCACTCCACCTTTAGGTTTAGGAAACTGCCAAGTCATCATTTTCTTACTAATACATTGTTCAGTGGCCTTATCTTTTAACGTGGTTCTATTAACACGAGAAAAGTTCAAGCTACCTGTACTATTAATTTCAAAACTCATCTCTACAAGACCTTGAAGTTCAGGTTTTGTCTTTAATTGAGTTTCATAACATCGACGGACTTGATTAAGGTATTTAGCAATTGTGGCATTAATAGCGTAACGACTAATCCCGCCTTCAATGACCATATCAGAACTACTGACGGCAATCGCAGAGATACCGGTTCCGCTACCAGAGGCAACGAGTGTATTTCCATAGCCACCTTTACCACCACCAGAGGTACCTTTAGTAACGAGCTTTCCACCAAGACCAGCTACACCAGTATTCCCTACTGTAGTCTTCTTAAGGCCTTTACCTAAGTTGGTTAAGACTTCACCACCACTACCTGCATCACCACCAGGTCCTGCACCGGCAGTAGCCTGTTTAAGATCTTGTGGAACACCACCAACAGCATCTTTAAGAGTTTTTGAACCTACCATTCCAAGAAATCCTAAGTTTCTTTTCACAGCTCTTTTAGAAATCTCTGCTTTTGTTAAGGGCTTAACTTTTAGATTAGGGTTAACGTCTCTTTGAACATTAACTGTTTTAATTTTCTTTATGATTTGAACAGTAATTGGCTCTAACTCTTTCTCTGGCTCTAACTCCTCTTCAACTGGAGTCCCCTGAAGAAAGTACAAAAGAGGCGTAATAAGAAATATCGCAACAAAGGTCAATTCAAGAGCACGATCTAGCCAGCTGGCATTATCTTCATGATCAATTAAAAGATCATTAACATAATCCGGACCTCCAGCAACCAATTTAAACTTTCCATTGGGTGTATCGAGTAACCAGCCTTCTTTCGTCTGAAGTGCATCACACCCTTGAGGGTTTTCAATCGCGAACCCCTTTTCCATGGATTTAAGACCAAAGCTGCAAAGCCAAGAATCTTTTGTGTAATCAAAGCCTTGCCTCTTACGGGCCTGAACACGCTCTTCAGCACGTCCCTGACTAATAAAGCCAAATTGTTCATGAAAACCAAAGTCCCCTTGAACAACATTTTTCAAAACCTTGATGAGCTCTCCTTGCTCAGTTTCAATAGCAATCATTCAACTGCCTCCCCAAAATCGTCAGCCATGACATCTAAAAAGTCTTTTCTAAATTTTAATAAACCAGAATCTTTTTCACCAATATTACCGGTAACAACGGCCATTTCTGGCTTCTTCCGCTCGCCTTCAATCAGTAGAGATTCAAAATCAATACGACTAGCGGCTTTATACTTAACCTTAGATTTCGTACCTTGATTCTCTCCAGCCCCTAATATAGTAAGGGGCAAGATCAATAAACAAACCCATAATAACTTTTTCATTTATCAGCTCCCTCTTGGGCTTCCTGAATATTCTTAATAGGTGTCGTGGGTGAAGTTCCAAGACGTCCTCGATAATAAGAAGCTAATCGTTTAATTTCTTTTTTCTCGAAGAATTCCTTTAGGCCAAGGATTGCATCTCTATTTGTTGGATCTTTCAGAAGAGCAACTTTAAGTTCTTCAATTCCATCTAGAGAGCTAAGTGATAATGTGCGATCTTTTGGTGCTTCCCCAAGTTCAATAAGTCCAACATAGTCTTCTGGGTTTTTTTCAAGATTTGCAACAACCCTTGTATGCTCTATCTGATCCCTACCGGCTAAATCAGTAAGTTGAGCATCTAATATTCTTTGGTAATCACTTCTTATTTTATCAAAGGGGTCTGACATCATCTGAAGTTGAGACTGAACCTGTGCCATTGTCGCATCATCAAGATCCGGAGGTAATGGAGTAGCAAGAATGTCTTCAACCATTTTACTATAAACGCGCGTCACCATATGAAGGATATAGGCTCGAGTTTCCAGGTCAGCACCCTCTAAATATTTTTTAGAAAGCTTAACAAACCCATCCATGGCCTTAGTTCTCTTTTTAAAGCGGTACTTACTATAGCGCCCATAGAACTTAATCTTATTTGCTTCTTCAAATGGTTTAACAAACTTCTCCAGAACCTTACGACTCCATATCGGCCCCTGAGATACACTCTGACCCATAATAAGTTTTAGATTGGCCTTGTTCGACTTTTGAAGTTCTAACCTTTTTGCCAAACTAAGCTTTCTCTTTAAACTCCAGGGATAAAAGAGAGCTCTTTGATCGATTAGACCAGCTTCGTCTAAAGTGAGAAAGAGAGCGCCTTCTATTTCAGTTGGCATTGATTTCTCTTTCTTCATTTTGACCATCATCTTCTTTAAGATTCGGTTACGATTTTCAAAGTTTTTATCAAGTTCGTAAAGAAGAGCGATGTTAAGGAAAAGCTCATAATCAGCTTTTAATCCTAAAGGTTTTAAATTCAGCTTTTCTTGTAAAAGTGCGGCATCAGTATAACGTCCCATAAGTTCATATTCAGACATTAGCGCCACTTCATCATTAGCTTTTACTAACAAATTAATAAGCTTTTCTTGATCTCCAAATTTAATGGCAAGTACTTTTGCATTTGAGCATGACTTCTTAGGGTAAACGCCTTCAAAACAAAAACGATAGAAAGCATCCAAACTATCGGGGCTTTCTTTCATCTTCGCAGCAAGAGCAAATCGAGCATCAATTTGAAGCTTACCCATTGCTATATTTTCTTTAAGGACCTCTTTATTAGCAGAGCTCTTGGTTCCCGCCTGCCATAAAGCTACCTGGCCCATTATGCCCTTAAAATTATCATTGGCGTTGAAGATATCTAGAATAAGATTTTGTGAGAGAAGAGCGTATTTTCCAAGTGTTTCTCTCTTTAAGGAGCGATCAACGATTCCCTTAAAAAGTGGCAATGCTTCTTCATATCTCTTTTTCCCATAATGTTCCCTTGCGGCAACATAAAGGAATTCATCGGCCTCAACGGTTCCGACCAATACCTTAGCAATGGCCATAGACTCAATAATGACAATATCGGACATCTTTTCTTTTTGGGCCAACGATAGTCTTGTTTGTCTAAGCTTTCTGATTTCTTTATTTGACAGGCCAAGGGCCGTATCTTCCTCGATCCATTTGCCAAGACGGACGATTTTCTTTTTACGATCGTCTTCCGCTTTAAGCCAACCCTGCTGAAGCTTCCTTCTAAGGTCGTCATTAGGGTAAATACCAAGATATATATCAATTGATTGTTTTAAAAAGTCATTTAGGTCTGGAGCGACATTCGCTTCACTGTCAACTTGGACTAGGTATCGGCGAAAAATCTTTTGGACTTCTGAAGCATGTTCCTTTTTTGATGGAATATCTTGCGGTCCCCTCTTTTTCATTTGGGATAAAAGTTTCTCTACTTTCTCCCATTTTCTGAAACCATAGAACTCTTCAAGAAGTCTTGTTTCAAAGTATAGCGTTGGTGCTTGTTCATTAATATAAGAGAGAAGATTTGAACCCGCTCGCCTATTCCCTGCAACATAAAATGCTTCGACTAAGCCTTGTACGAGCTTTGGACGGTTTAACTTAGTCGCAAGTCCTAACACGTATTTCAATTCTTTCTGTCCGTCTGTACTAGCATTAGACATAAAAAGGATAAGGTCTTGTAGCGAAGACTCTCTTATTTCATTCTCTGAAACCCATAATGAGGCTTTCATTTCCTTTATAGCTAAGTCCAGCTTCGTATCTTTAAAGTAAAGCCAGCCCTTTCTGTAATGGGCGTAGTTACAACTTGACCGTACAGCGCACAAACTAATGGCCTGATCATAGTATTTTTTAGATTTTTCATAGCGAGCATCTTCCTCGTACCACTCTGCAAGGGCCAATGATGCCTGCTCCTTCATTTTCTTAGGCACTTTAGGATTTTGCTGAACTTCTAAATAAAATTTTTCTGCTCGACGAAACTCAGAGAGTCGAGACAAGAGTCTCCCCATTTGAAATTGTATTTTCATCCGAGTTAAACCCGTAACTTTCTTAACACCATCGGTACCATTTAGGCTATGTTCATAAAGAGAGAGGGCCTTCATTCTATTGGCCTTGAGAACTTTAAAGTCCCCTTCGCCACCTTCTTTAATTGATACATCAAAATATAAGTCAGCAAGCCTTAAAGTAAGGTCAATTCTTGCAGGATCATCAACCTCAAGCGAGTCCCTTAATTCCTCCATCTCCTGAATTAGGTAATGAGCATCCTTAGCTTCGGATAGCTTTATAAAGAGAAGGGCTAAAAGAATAAACGCTAGGGCTTTAGTTTTCATTATCTATGTCCCACCACGGCCAACTCAATGGATTGAAACTGACTACTCGTGAGAATACCCATAATTTGGGCGACGACCGTTGACTGAATTTCTCGATCGGCTTGAAGATTAATTTCTCCAGTGAAAGGAGAAGTGTGAGATTTTGACCAAGAGGATTTAATTTTATTTAACTTTTTAAGTAATTCATTTGGTTTTTTAGAAATATCTTTTGTTAAACCAACAAGCATTTGGTCCAAATAAATATTTCCATCACTAGAGATTGCCAATACAGGAGCCTCTCTAACCATTGAAGGTGTAACGGAGTTTGGTAGTTCCACACCCTTTGTTAATAAAATTTCCGGAGAGCTTGAAAATGTTTGTAAGAGAAAAACAACCAGCATGCTGAACATATCAACCATGGAGGTAAGCATTAGGGTAAAACCTGCGGCTTTTAGAGTCCAATTCTTCTTTCTCTTTCTATTTACAAGATGTTTTTCAAAGGCATCTGCTGCCACCATACTGTGATTTAAAATCATATTAATTACCTCCAGCCGTTAATACACCAATATTAACGATCCGGTTTTTACGGAGGACATCAAGAGTGGAAATTAAACTACCATAATTCACTGAACTCCTGGGAGTTACAGTGGCCGTGGCAATTTCAATACTCTTCTTTTTAAAGGTCAGAACCTGACCAATGATTGTTTGATTCAACTGAACTAACATATCCTCAAAGTTTTCAGCTTTAACCTTAAGGGACTGGACACGTTTGCCATTCTTCTTAAGGTTTAAACTCATCTCTGTAGGGTCTTTAAAAACAAGATCAAGATCAAAAGTCTCTTTTTTCTCTTGGTTGGCCGATGTGCCATGGCTTTGCTTTACCTCAACTGTTCCGATTTCAATCCAAACAGCAGTGATAAGAAGGAAGCACACACAAGTAGAAAGTAGATCTATAAAAGGAGTGAGGTTCAATTGAGCATCTAGCTCTTTCTTTTTCCCTAGTCCTGTTTTTTTACGCATAAAAGACCCCGTTCCTTAGGTTCTAACTTTTATAAAGGTGTTAGTTTCTGGCCATTACTTCTGAAGCTACTTGAGAGGCTGCAACTGGAACCGCTTTCTCTTCAGATTCATGACTTTCTGTATAAAAAAGAAAATCGTGATAAATTTCACTTGATTGCTCAGTTAAAGAACCAACAATCTTCTCTGTTCTGTTTTGATAGATTGCAAAAGCAACTAGGGCAGGAATTGCGGCAACAAGACCAAAGGCCGTAGAGTTCAATGCTTCTGAAATACCTTGTGATAGAAGATTTGCTCTTTCAACAGGAGACGCTGCTGCAACCCCAGCAAAAGAACTAATCAAACCTGTAACCGTTCCAAGTAATCCAAATAGAGTTGAAACGTTACCGAACATAGCAAGAAAGCCAGTTCTCTTGTCGTATGAAGAAATCTCTTTTGATAACTGCTCATCCATGCGAGCTTGAAGAGCTTCATCACCAGCACCAGACTTTCTCATCTTACAAGCTACGGAAGTAATTTTTCCTAAACTTGTGTTACCAGCACTCATATCAATGTAGTCCTGAGCTGCTTTAAAGTTACCCTGAGCAATAAAGCCCAAAATATTCTTTCTAAAATCTTTGGGTGCCTCTTTAAAAGTGGCGTAAAGGGCAACAAAACGTTCAATGATAAACGCAACGGTAAGTAAACCAAAGAGCGCGATGAAATACATGAAAAAACCACCGGCCTGAAACTGTTCTAATAAACTCATGAACCCTCCTCCTTAAGATAATTCAACGAAATAATAAATGACCAAAACAGTTTCCAAAGACCGTTGCTCTCTGTCAATCAAAGTGCCGCAAATGTGCAAGAAAGTTTGAAAAAGTAAGATTAACTAGATAAATGGAACAATAAGCCAGAAACTTTAGTGATTTAGATCATTGTCATATGATTTTTTATTCAGGCCAACTCGTTTTCTTAAAACAGCTGTGATCCCATAATTTATTCTTTTGAATAGGTTTTGATTCCTCGCCAGGCCTTGGTGTAAGGTCACTTAGGAAGTAAATTTGAAATGACTGTAGGCGTTCCCCGCCTCTGGGTCTTTTATTGTTCCACTGTCGGCAAATGTATTTCCCAAAATAAAGACGATAATCTTTGTAATTATCTTGACGCAAGCGACCAATAACCTTTCTCCAAACATTATTTTTATACTCTTTTGCCATATCTAGAGGTTTCGTGAAGTCGACTTCCTTATTACGCCAAGGATCCCATGTCTTACCATTAACCAGATGACCTTCTATCACTAACCACCCCTCAGATCGGGCGGGGTAAGGTGCGAACATATCCCACTTTTGATTAAGCCTAATAAGAAGGGCCAAATGTTTAACATTACCTTTAATATCAATGATTTTCCCCTTAGAAATCCCATCGAGATTAAAGGCCAAGGCCAAGGTTATTAAAAGCACACCAATAAATTGAAGAAATTTTCCTGGAAAAATATTGATTGAAGAATATCCCAATCGATTCATTGAACGAGTGAAGAATGGCCGGTTACTAGCAACAGTATTATAGAGAAAGTTCCCCATACTTTTAGGAATTAACTTTATGAAAAATACCACAGCAACTAAAGGGGAATATCTTAGGATGTTAATAAAGTTATCCCATCTATAGAATATTTCACCTTTAGAGTTTCTACCGGCCCAAGAGTTCTTTTTAATCATTTTCTTGTGAAGAGAAGCATCCTCTTCTGACGATTTAATTTGGATATTTTGTAGGCAAAACCAAGCGTCAATAACAAAAACCATTCGCTTGCAAAAACCACAGTCTTTGTCGTAGTAGATCTGATAAGAATCACTTGGAATAACTCTCTTTAAAAGTCTTTGACCCCAATCCCAAAATTCACTTGGTAGAACAAATAGCCACAGTAGTAAACAACAAGGGGCAAAGGTACCAATTGTCATTGTGCTGGCAATACCAAGGTGAAGGCCCCAAAATGCACCCATTGCTAGTATTCGGAAAAGTCCAACTCTCCATGGAATCAAAAGAGTTAGTGGCCCAAGTCCTTCGAGCCATAAAGTGGAAATGGATAATAACTTTAGAAGGCCTGGAAAATTTAAAAGCCACCGACCAAAGCCTGTTGTAAAGGTATCCAAATTTAGTGCGTAATAGAGACTTGTTCCTTCTCGAAACCAATCGGGGTGCCACTTATAGGAAAAAGTGAACAGATACATAAAAAGTATTTGAGCTATCCAACTAAAAGTAAAAACACTACTAACTTTATAGTCTACAGGAAAATTTTTGTCCCTTTTTACCCAAGCGCTATCCCAAGAAGCAATGGCATTCATAGGAAGAAAGAAGCTCCAAAAAACCAACAAAGTGAGAAGGATATCCCCTGCATTGAGAGAAAGTGAAAACCTTTCGTGAAAACTGATCAAGATGACCCATATTATGATATTCATAACTCGTGTTCTAACCCCAAAAGCATAAAATAATGAGGCAACCATACCAATCACTAAAAGAATGACGGCATAGGTGGGTGTTCCATTGAGAAAAAGTAAACTGGGCTTCCAAATATTATGAAATTTCGCCAAAAGAACTGAACGTCGTAAGATTCCAGCATCAGAGTAGAAGACTTCAGCAAACTGAACCCTTCTAAGAAAATCAAAGAATAAAAGAAGCCCAAGAGAAAACCTGAGAAGGGCGAGAGTTCTTAAATCAGCATAGAAGATTTTTTTCATAACATTAAGAAGTAAGTCTAAGACCCCTCTCTCCCAAAAAAGATGTTATGGACTATGTTAACCGCTTGCCTTACTAGATACAATATTTTGGATAGAGAAGAAAAAAAGAAACCCCCAATTCTGGGGGTTTTCAAATTTAATAACTCTAGAGAGCCACTTAAGCTTTGGAATTAACCAATAAGCTTAAGAGCGTTTTGACCTTGAGCATTTGATTGTGCAAGAACTGAAGTACCAGCAGCATTAAGAATGTTAAGTCTAGCATTCATTGCTGTTTCAGCAGCGTAATCAGTATCGCGGATACGTGAATTCGCAGCGTTTAAGTTCTCAGAACTTGATTGCAGGTTTTGTACAGTAGAAGATAGTCTGTTTTGCTTCGCTCCTAACTCTGCTCTTTGACCTGATACCTGTGTGATAGCAGAATCTAGAGAAGCAAGCGTACCTTGTGCATCTTCTTTGGTACCAATTGCCAAAGACTCAACACCGAGGTTAGCAGAAGAACTATTTAGCATTTCTGTATTAAATTTAATTCTATCTTGAAAGTCATCATTGTTGATACCGATTTGAAAATCGTAAGTATCGCCAGATCCATCAAGCAATTTCTTTCCGTTAAACTCAGTCACCTGAGAGATACGCTCAATTTCCTGCTTGAGGTTTTGGTACTCAAGATCAGTAAATGCTCTTTCTTGGTTACCTACAGTATCTGAGGAAGCCTGAACACCAAGTTCGCGCATACGAATGAGAATGTTACCAATTTCGCTGAGACCACCTTCAGCTGTCTGAATCATTGAAATACCATCATTCGCATTTCTTTCTGCTTGATTCTGACCTCTTATTTGTGCTTTCAACTTCTCACTGATAGCAAATCCAGCAGCATCGTCAGCAGATCGGACAATTCTTGTCCCTGATGACAATTTACCTAAAGACTTAGCTTGTGCATCGTTGTTAACGCCGAGTGTTCTCTGTGCAGAGAGTGACGTTACGTTTGTGTTAATACGTAAACCCATTAGATCCTCCTTGTTTTCTTGGCGCCACATCCTTGGTGCTTGATCCCTAACCGTGAGGAAAAATGAGCTTACTGCTCTCAGAAACTATGGTTTAAATTTCCATGACTACCTACATGGCAGTCATAAACAATTTCGGAATTCTTTCTCAGACCTTTAGAAAAACTTTCCCTATTTCTAATAAAAATAACCCGACCAAACCTATCAAGCTAATGAGAAAGAAACTTACTATAAAGGTAAAAATTTCTAAATATGTTACCTAAACACTAACTTCAGAGCGTTCCTTTACCGATAAATACTGTGAATGGCACAAAATAATAAACCACTTATATTTCTAGAACCCCTCTCTCAAACTTTGCAAAAGTTAAAAGAGATTATTAGTGAAAATGCAGAATCTGAAGGGATTGAGGTATTTGAAGTAGATGAAATAGCGGAGATGGCGCAACTTCTCCCAACTGTTGGCCAATCACTAACACTGACTTCTAGTCCAAAGAAATGCGCAATATTTTTACAATCCAATAAGAGAAACATTAAAAGTCTGCAATCAAAAACATTATTACTCTCCCCGAAAGCGATACCTAGAAAAACCCTTGATAAGTTTATGAAGGTAGGCCTTACAGAATGTATTGTTGAGCCAGTAAACCCTAAAACTTTGCTCTATAAAGTTCGTCTACAAATACGTTCCTTAAGCACTCAAGACGAAGAAGAAGAAATGAGTAGTCGTTTCTCTAAAGATGTTAAAGCGGATGACAACGATAAAAACGGAAAATTAAGAACAGAAAAAGGCGTTATTTGGGATGATGAAGAGACACCAGATGGAGAAAAGAAAGAACGAAAAGAAATGGAAGAAGTTTTAATAGATGACCCAAAGAAAAGTAAAAAGAAATATCAGGAAGAATCAATAGACGGTTACTACAAGGGTAAGAAAAAAGAACAAGAAGAGGTAGAACTCGACCTAGAGGGTAAACCCAAGAAGAAATATCAAGAAGAGTCAATAGATGGTCACTACAAAGGCAACCTTGCTAAGAAAGCAGAGGAGCTAAGAGAAGAGGCCCGAAAAAAGGCCATGCAAGAAGTTCTCGAAGACGACGTCGAAGGCCTAGATGAAGTAAAAAAGCGTATCGAATTAGAGTTTGGTCCTGACCTCGCTGAAGAAGCAAGAAAAGAGCTTGAAGAAGAGTTATTAAATGAGAGAAAGAAAGCCCCTGTAATTCAACTTCAAGAAGAGGATGTTGAAAAAGAAAAGCGAGAAAAAGGTGAGCTTGAAGATCTCGGTGGCCACTACAAAGGCAAAGTTAAAAAAAACGACCTCGAGGTCGAGGAAGAAGACTATAAAGAAAAAGCTGAAAAAGAGAGTCCCGATGTCATCTCCAGGAAGAAAAAGAAAAAAGCTCTGGAATTAGTTGAAGAAAAAGAAGACTACCTCAATAAAAAAGAGGAAACACCTGAAGAATCATTTCAGAAAGAAAAAAAGAAAAAACTCGATATCTTAATGGACGACTCGGATGATTATCTTGAAAAAAAGGTAGAGGAAGAACAGGCAGAAGAAGAGAAGAAAAAGAAAAAAGCATTAGTGCTAGAAGATTCAGATACTTCTGAAAAGGATAATCGCAAAGTTGAGAACAATATAGATGGCGGCCCCAACAAGGGCGAGGCAAAGACCGATCAAATTGATGGTTATTTAAGAGGAGGTGCCGCTAAAAAGGACATCACTCTAGAGGACGAAGAGGATCTCTATCACAATGAAAAGAAAGAACAAGAACATTTAGAAAAGAAGAAAAAGAAAGAGGCCTTGCTTTTAGAAGAAGATGGAGTTGAAAAGGACCCACTTCTCAAAGACAAAGAATATGAAGATGATTTTAATAAAAAGAAGAAAAAAGAGAAACTTCTTCTAGAAGACGATGAAGATCTCTATGGAAAGAAAAATGCCAAGTCTACTCAAGAAGATGGATTTGGAAAAAGACGCAGCAATTATCAAGATAACGCTACTGAAGGTTACACCAAGGGCCAAGGCTCCGGAAAAAAAGAAGATTTAGGCCGAAAGGCCAATCGTTCAGATGCGAGGGCCGACAAGATTCAAACTCACTACTCCAGTAAAGAGAGTCTTAAGCATGGATCACAGGACTGGGGCGACAAATGGGAAAAGCAAACAAAAGAAGAACAAGAATATGAAGACCCCAGGTCTAAAGAAAATGAACTCATCATTGAAAAGAAAAAGGACCTAGGCGAGCAAACCATTGACTATGGTCAATTGAAGAAAGAATTTGAGGCCATTTCGATTGATGGAGTCTCTAACAAGAAAAAGCAATATGGCTTAATAGACAATGTCATTAAGGCAAAAACTTATAAGAAAAAAGTCTCTACAATTGAAGGTACCCTTGAGGAGATGGAGTTTGAAGAAATAGAAAATGAGGTGCCAGAAGAAGAAGGAGAGCAAGTATTTGAGCCTGTATCTTTAGGTATGGAAATTGCTATCGAAGTACTAGAGTTTTACTTCGAAAAGGACATGAACACTCAAAAACTTTGTCGCTTTCTCAATGAACGAATAAAACAATCATTTCTTGGTCAAATGGTCTTCTACTCCTTTGCACAGGGGGAGTTTCCTGAACCACTATTCAATGGCCTTTTGAATTCATTAGTTGGCGATGAGCCAAATAAACCACCTGAATCCGAACTTGAGTCCTACTCCCGACTAGAGAGAAAGGAGATCGAGGATGATTATAAAGCGGAACTAAAAGACTATAAAAAAGAACTTTCCTCTTCTAAGGCCTTATGGGAAGAGAAATACCAAGTACAGTTGGCCGATTGGAGAGAGTTTAAAACTCCAGACTGGAAAGACCACACCTTTCAGATAGAAGAGAACTTTTTCATCTTTCCTTTTTACGAGGGTGTAACCCTTATGGGATTAACCGTTTTTATTCCTGAACCAGGCTTTAACCCTGAAAAGTCGGATGCTCTAGAGGCGGTTTTTGAAGTGGCGAGAGGTATCTTTGTTACGGAATATCATAATAATAAAGGTGAAGGTAAAATACGCGAGGCCAAGAAAAAAGAACAAGTAAATGAGTCCAAAGGTTTATTTGGGCGCTTATTTAAGAAAACAGGATCCTAGATGGAAGAACAATCCAACTTTTTTACCATTGATCTAGATCATTTAAAGGCGGAAGTTAATGTAACCTTTCCTTTTCATCTTTATGTTCATAACCCACAAAATGAAACTTTTTCTATATACCTTCATGCGAACTCCCCTTTAACTCAAGAAAAACTCAATTTTCTAGAGTTCATTCTCAATAAAGGTGGCAAAGTCGCTATCAACAAGAACCAAGAGAAAACATTCCTTACAGATCGAAAGATTTTAAAAGAAGATATTGAGGATCTCCAAGAGATTCCTGAGCATGAGTTCATTAAAAGGCGCAGGGACCGTGTAGAAAAAAGAGAGAAGCAAAAGGAAAAGAAGAAGTTTCACTTTCGAGAACAACTTGAACTGGCCACGAAGAATAATGACTATATGCCCTTAATTAGAGAGGCCAGAGAAGAGGCCATGACGTTAAGCTATACAGTTTCTCACACAGTTAGCCTTGCCAGTTCACTCGCAGAGAAACTTCTCATCAAAGACAATTATATCAATCGGATTGTGGCCATTGCCTTTCATTTAGCGAATAGCACTGGCATGAACGATCCACAGGCAGTCGGTGACCTTATTTGTGCCGGCTTTTTATCTCATATTGGTCATACACAAATGGACCTACTATTTTCTCAAAAGCCTCAACTTGAGATGAATGACAGAGAAAAACGAGACTATCGTAAACACCCTGGTCTCTCTCAACACCTTATTAGAAAATCCGGACTAATCATTAGCGAAAGGGCTAACAGAGTCCTTTATCAACATCATGAACGTTTTGATGGAGGTGGTTACCCAGAATATAAACAAGGACAATTTATAGAACCACTTGCCCTGGTGCTTGGTGCCTCTGCCCATATTATGGAGTACACAAGTGGCAAGATAACAGGAACTCCGGTGGCACTGAATGTTGTTATCACAAATCTTAAAAATAAGACCCTAAGCCCGGGTCTTGAGTTAGAGTTTGGTGATACTATTTATGAAAGTTTGATATACTTATTAGATACAAATAGCTCCGTTAGCACAGTAGAATCCAAGGCAGCTTAAGTAAGAAGGTAGAAAATATATGGCCTTAAAAGCAAGTATGAAAATTCTTTTAGCGGACGCATCTCCCGGTAATCGTCAGATAATGAAAAAAATGTTATCTGATGTAGGTTTTAAGAATGTTATTGAAGCCGCAGATGGAGAAAAAGCGTTGGAAAAAGTTGAGGCACATAAAGAAGATGGTCCAATTGGACTAATCATCTCAGATTGGGAGCTTCCCAAACTTGATGGCCTAGCGCTTTTAAAAAAGGTACGCGAAGACCAAAGTCTAAAAGAAACTAAATTTCTCATGATCATTGGTGAAGCTGCTCAGCAAAATGTTGTCATCGCGGTAAAGAGCGGTGTCAACAATGTCGTGGTAAGGCCATTTTCAAATAATATTTTAATGGAGAAGATTGGCAAAGTTTTTGGCCAATAATCAGTATTCAGAGAAGGGCAGGTTATTCACACCATGCCAGGATCTTAAAGAAATCTCAGGTCTCTCTTCTTTGTCATAGAAATTCAACTGGGCATAGGTAAGCTGCGGAGCGAGTCTATTCTTACCCCAATCGAGATGATACATATCAGTCCATGTACCTGTGTTAATAAAAGTATTGCCATCAACAAAGGTTCGGTGGATAGGTTCATGAGTGTGGCCAACGATTAGGCAGTGTATGTCTTCTCGTTTTTCAAAAATATCTTTCGTAAGTTCTTCATAATCTCCAAAAAGCTCAAGCTCTCCTAAAGAATGGTTTATAACTTCTTTAAAATTTTTCCCTTGTTTAAAAAAGTAAATAAAACGCACCATCATAAAATAGAAGGCATTTGCTAAAAGAAATCGAATAGTAAAGAGACCGTCGTAAATCAGACCATTGATCATCGCTTTCTTAATGGGACGTACAGCATTAATATGCCCTCGCTCTTCTTTAAACTTGTTAATCACTCGGGTAACATAATATGAACCCCAAGGTGGTATAAAGTAGCGCCGTCCATCTTCATCTGTGGCCACAGAACTCTCGGTGTCAAACTGATGAGCAATTTCATATTCATGACCATGCTTAAGAAGAATACCTTCATGCGGGCTATACTCACCCGTTTTTTCGACTTTAATAATAAATTTGTCTCGAATACTTTCTGAAAATTGCTCTAAAAGATACTCTTGGAGTTTTTTTAAAACAAGCTCTCCATCATGATTACCAATGATGAAAATTATCTTCTTATTCTTCTTTGTTAAGAATTCACCGAAAGCGTTCATAACCTCAGGATGCGCTTCAACAATCATCTTTAATTTTTCAAGTGCAGCTTCTTCACTCCAAAACTCATCATCAAAAAACTCAACATAAGGAACAGCTAATAGATCGAAGAGGTCTCCATTTATAATGAGTTCGACTTCCCTCTTTTCATAATCACCCTTTGAATAATAACTTAAGAAGTCCACCATCTCTTCGTCATAATGAAAATCTTCTAAGATATTCTTGACTCCCTTAACATAAGTCCCCGCTCCTAAATGGATATCAGAAATTACAAGAATAGTTTTTTTCGCTTTATTAGCGCGGAGGAATCTCATATGGTTTATTTCCAATTTTTAGTTCCACCTTTTGTAAGGGTGGAGACAGAGGAATAAAGAATAACCTGTCTGTTTTGATTCTCTTTACATTTATCGATTGAGACTTTCCAGGGCCTACTGAAATAAACGTTAAATCCTCACCTAGATGAGTTTGGATTTTTCCCTTTAATAAGGACAACGTTTTATTTTCAATAATAACAGCTAATCGCTTATCGTAGCTTTTCGGACTTAATACTCTCACCCTTTCATCATAGACCTTTACAATAAAAGCGTCGGGCCTCTCATAAGAAGAGATATTACCCGAGTGAAACAATGTGAAACAAAATAAGAGAAACATCTTTGCCATAGGATTATTTTACCTAATCGTGAAATTGGCTTAGGGTTAAGTGGCAAAAGTTGCCAATTAGAATATCAAACGTGCCTCTGTCAGCTGTTTGATCTCATCCCTAATCTGAGCGGCCTCTTCAAACTTGAGTTCTTTGGCCAAAAGTTTCATTTCCTTTTTAAGTTCAGCAATTTTTTCATCAATTGCTTGGGGCGAAAGTGTAACCTTTTGAACCTTGCCCTTCTTCTTCCGTGAGCCTCGAGCCCCTCTTAAGGTTTCGATTACTCCACCACTAACGCCCTTAATGATGGTCGTAGGAATGATGCCATGTATTTCATTGTATTCCTTTTGAATTTTCCGACGCCTCTCCGTTTCACTAATTGCCTTTCCCATACTTTTTGTCATCTTGTAAGCATAGAGAAGAACTTTTCCTTCTGAGTTTCGGGCCGCACGGCCAATGGTTTGAATGAGGGACCTTTCACTTCTTAAAAAGCCCTCCTTATCTGCATCAAGTATTCCCACTAAGGACACTTCAGGCAAATCAAGTCCTTCTCTTAGAAGGTTAATACCTACGAGGATATCGAACTCCCCAAGTCTTAAATCTCGAAGGATCTCCATTCTCTCTATCGTTTGAATATCACTATGCAGATAACGAATGCGCATTCCAATACTTTGGAAATAGCTGGTAAGCTCTTCTGCGAGCTTCTTTGTTAAGGTTGTAATAAGAACCCTAAATCCTCTCTCAATAACTTTTTTCGCTTCAACCAGAATGTCATCTACCTGATTCTTTGCATCTCTTACTTCAATAACCGGATCAAGAAGCCCTGTTGGCCGAATTATTTGCTCAACATATTCGCCTTTAGTGGCCTCCAATTCGTAATTTCCAGGAGTGGCCGATACATAGAGAACTTTATCCTGCTTTTGTTCAAATTCTTTAAACTTTAAAGGGCGATTGTCTAAAGCAGAGGGCAACCGAAATCCAAAGTTAACGAGATTTTCTTTACGACTCCTGTCTCCACGATACATTCCGCCAACTTGAGAAACTGTTATATGAGATTCATCAATGATCAGGAGAAAATCGTTGAAAAAGAAATCTATTAAAGTTGGAGGGGGATCCCCGGCCTGTGCCCCAGTGAGGTGACGGGAGTAATTTTCGATCCCCTGACAAAAACCCATCTCTTCAAGCATTTCAAGATCAAAAAGTGTTCTTTGTTCCAAGCGTTGCCTTTCCACAAGCTTGCCTTCTTTTTCTAAGTACTGAAGCTGTTCACGAAGTTCCAACTTAATCGTCTCGACAGCGTGGGTAAGTCGGTCTTCACTAACAACATAGTGGGACTTTGGGTAGATCGTCACTTTGGGTAAAACACTCAGAACCTTCCCTCTTAGAGGATCAACTACTGATATTTGATCAATCTCATCATCAAAGAATTCCAAACGAATGACATCGCTATCTTCATAGCTCGGGAAAACCTCAACAATGTCCCCCCTAACCCGAAAACAGCCACGGGAGAAGTCCACATCATTTCTCTCATACTGTATCGCTACTAAAGATTTAAGAAAGTCATCTCTATCTAAGGTATCACCACTAAAGAGAGTCATTCTTTGCTTTCCATATTCATCAGGAGAGCCGATACCATAAATACAACTTACTGAACTAACGACAATAACATCGTCTCTTTCTAATAAAGACCTCGTTGCCGAGTGGCGAAGCTTATCAATTTCATCGTTAACAGCTGCATCTTTCTCAATATAAGTATCACTGCCCGGCACGTAGGCCTCAGGTTGGTAATAATCATAGTAAGAAACAAAATATTCAACAGCATTATTTGGAAAGAAGTCTTTAAACTCAGAATACAGCTGAGCCGCTAGTGTTTTATTGTGAGCAAGGATGAGTGTTTTTTTACCGAGGTTTTTAATGATATGGGCCATAGCGAAGGTTTTGCCAGAGCCAGTAACCCCAAGAAGAGTTTGCTGCTTCTCACCACTTTCATAACGACTGATGAGGGTCTCAATCGCCCGTGGCTGGTCCCCGGCAGGACTAAACTTTGAAACCAACTCAAATGGGGATGATAAATTCTTCGACAAATCTTAACCTTTCTTCTTTTTAAGAAACTATATCTCTATTACAATAGTCCCATGACAACACCTTGGACTTACAAAAACAATACCCTAATCTTTGACAATATAGAACTGGAGACCTTCGCCAAGAAAGTCCCGACGCCCTTCTATCTATACTCTAGTCGTCAGCTATTAAATAACTATCAAGAGTTTTATCATCAGGCTTTGCAAAATGACCTCCCTGCTCCCCTTGTTTGTTTTGCCCTCAAATCAAACCCAAATTTAAGCCTTTTAAAAACTTTGGCAAAAGAAGGTGCAGGTGCTGATATTGTGAGTGTTGGTGAGTTACGCCAAGCGCTCAGCGCGGGAATTGACCCCTCTAAGATCGTCTTTTCCGGGGTAGGAAAAAGAGATGATGAAATTCTTGAGGCCCTAATGACCGGCGAGCAAGGTATCTACTCTTTTAATGTTGAATCAACCGAAGAGCTCGACGATATTATTACCCAAGCTAAGAAGGCAAAAAGGGTCGCTCGTATAGCCTTTCGTCTGAACCCCAGAGTCAATGCACGCACGCATAAGCATATTTCAACAGGCTACAAAACTCATAAGTTCGGAATTCTTGAAGAGGATATTCTAGTCTCTGCAGAAAAATATAAAGATAGTCCATATCTCAACTTTGTTGGCATAAGTGTTCATATTGGTAGCCAGCTCACCTGCATGGAAGCGACAGTTGATGCCCTAAAAGCGGCTTCCTCTTTGTCCTCCAAGCTCTCAAAAATCATTGGTCATCCACTAGAGTTTCTCGACGTTGGTGGTGGTCTTGGGGTTGATTACTCTCCTCAGGACAAAGAGGTTTTAACGACACCCAAGCAATATATGGCGATGATTAAGGATGTTCTTGAAAAAGAAATGGAAGAACTTCCTCAAAGAATCGTATTTGAACCCGGAAGAGTTATCTCTGCACGCGCTGGAATGCTTGTTACGAAGGTGATTAGAAAGAAGTTTTCTGACTCACATCAATTTATCATTGTTGATGGTGGTATGAATGATTTTGTTCGAACTTCTCTTTATGAAGCCTACCATGAGCTTATGCCTGGAATAAAAAGAGAGGGTAAGGAGCAAATGGTGGATGTCGTCGGGCCAATTTGTGAGACTGCTGACTGCTTCGCCCATCAAAGGAAGTTAACTCCACTAGAAAAAGGTGACTTCCTAGGAGTTGCTGACACCGGAGCCTATGGATTCTCCATGGCAAGTACTTACAATATGCGACGTCTTCCTATGGAAATTGTTGTGGATTTAGAAGGAAATTGGGAGGGCCAGTAAATGGCCCTCATTTAGCTTGCTGAAACTGATGCTGGAAAGCAGCTATCAATATCATTTTTAATTTTTAAAGCTTCAAAACCACCCGAGATAGATACTTCCTGAGCAATTAAGTCTTTACACTGATCGAGCATTTTCTTTTCACCAAAGCTAAGATTCTTCTTTTGCTTAAGTAAGAACAAGGCGCGAAGAACCTCCGCTATCTCGATAAGACTACCTGTTTTAACTTTTTCCATATATTCACGGTGACGTCTATTCCAAGTAGAGTTGTCGACTTCAACGTCGTGATCTTTGAGAACATCAAAAACGCCATCAACCTCATTCTCAGAAACTAACCCACGAATCCCATTTTCTGAGTTCGTAGGAACCATCACTTTCATTCCATTAGCTATAACTTTTACAATGTAGAAATTGGTGGTTATTCCATCCATCTCCCTGTCTTCGAAGTCGACTACTTGACCAACTCCGTGCCCAGGACATACTGCATAATCGCCGATTTGAAACATGATTCCTCCATCAAAATTTGTAGCTCACAGCTACTTCTTAGATTTCCTGCCTAAGAACGAGAACACAGTTCTCTTAATCAATACCATGGTCAGATTATCGCAGCGCACAATCATTCTCAATGGAGGCTGTACTATTTACATGGCATTCAATTTATCCGGCATAGATAAACCCCTAAAAAGAGGAGAACTCTTTAGAGCTTTAGGCTACAATTAAGATTCTATGAAGGTTTTAATTCTTGATGACAATGACCGTTTTCGCCAATACCTGATCGCAACCCTAGAGGAGAGATTAGGTGAGATTGATGCTGTTGAAGTTACTAAGCCTCACTTAGCGATTGCCCTATTCGAGAGTGACCCCTATTTTCAGCTAGTCATTTCGAGCCTAGATCTAAAGACGGGCTCTTTTATGGAAGTCTTCCAACACTTTAAACAAAATCAATATACCGTTCCTTTCGTGACTTATACCTCTGACGAGGTGGAATCGGCTCCACCAGGAGTCGATCTCCTTTATAAAGATGAAGAGAGTCAGTTCTCTAATTTTAAAGAGCAACTTCTCTCTCTTGAACTCTTTAGGCCAGTGGAAGAAGCCACTGTTGAGATAGAGTACAGTCGAGTGCGCTTATTTTTCTTTTGGCGCTTTAGCAAGGTGGACTTCCCACTTTACGTAAAACTCAATGATGATAAATTTGTAAAGGTTCTTCATGCACAAGAGGAGTACAACTCTTCTTTTTTAGAAAAGTATCAGGAACGAGGACAGAAGTACTTCTATGTTGAGCATACAGACTTTGAAAAGTTCGCTCTATCCTTATACCAAAAGCCTCTCATCAATTTGGAAGAGGGCCTCTCCCCTATTGAAAAGAAAATTCGAAAGACCCAGTTTATGCAGCAGATGGTTCAATCAGTTGGTGTAACCGAAGAAGTCATTGAAACTGCTGAAGCAAGCCTTCAAGAAATTATTGCAGAGGCAAAACAAAAGAAAACATTATCAAAGCTTCTTTTAATTATAGAGAAAAGTAGCAGCTATAATAGTGATCATGCGACTCTTCTTTGCTATGTAACTGCCGCCATGTGTGATGAGATGGGTTGGAACACTAGAAGATCAAAAGAGAAACTGGGATTTGCCTCGCTTTTTCATGATGTGACTTTAGTAGATTCTCGCCTGGCCATCCTCAACTACACTTCTATGGAAGAGTTGAATAGCTTTGATCGAAAGGCCCAAAAGCGCTACAAAGATCACCCTCTAAAATGTGCTGAACTCGTTAAGGAAATTACCGAAAAATATCCTCAAGTGGATACCATCATATCGCAACATCACGAGCGTCCTGATGGTAGTGGCTTCCCCTATGGCAAAGATTACAATCAGCTTACGCCCCTATCCTCTCTTTTCATTGTCGCTCATGACTTTGTTAGCCAAGTTTTTGAAAAAAACTTTGATTTGGATAAACCTCAAGAGATTTTTGACAAAATGATTCCTGAATATAGGCTGGGACACTTCAGTCGTTGCATGAAGGCCTTACAAAATGTTCTTAAGAATGATCAGATAGACGAGTAATATTAAGCAGCTTTCTTAGTTATGTACTCTTGATTGATAAGTTGTTCTTGAGCCTCTTGTTGCCATGATAGAACATCATCAATTACCTGCTCTTTTTCATCGAGGCTAAGTCCTGCTACCCATAAGTTAAAAAGAGTAAAATTAAAGCCAAAATTATTCCAGCGAGCTTTCGCCTCACCTTTGTTAAGGGACTCAATTGAAAGATGGAGAGAAATTTTCTCACCGTGGACTTCTAGCCCACAGACGATTCCCTCTATTGATGAATCCCAAGCGAACTTCATTTGACCAACCCCAAGACTCTGAATTGGAATCCTTTGGTACTGGGCATCCAATGAGTTGGTAAGAATGTAGATTCCCGCTGGGCGAAAAATTTCGTGGGTCATAATCGTCCTTTTTTCTGCTCTCTTTATTTCGGATTAACTGGCAAAAGACTCAACTATAATAGTCTGTTAAAGCCTAGAAAATGGTTAAAAATGTAGAAAATCAAATAGATAGACACTTTTGAATATAAATAAATGTAGGTCCTAAAGTAAGCGATCTTTTGGGGCTACCAGCGGACAAGACGCAGAGGCACAACCCATCTTCATACTAGGATAGAAGGTTTCCAACTTCTCAACACTGAAAGCATTAAATCCCTCAAATAAACCTAATCACTCAAGTAATGGGATCGATTGTTAAGACCACCAAACTGAGCGTTCCCAAGGTGAAACTAAATAATCTTTCTCCTAGAATTTTCACGATATTTTGTAATAATTTAAGTGATTAATAATATTTAGGAGCCTCGATGAAAATTTTTATTTTTACCATTATCTTATTGGTATTTAATAGTGCTAAAGCTCAATGCGATAAGACCGGCAGTAAAATAATGGATGAGCAGGACGTACGACAGTCCTCAAAGAGCGAGGAAGAATCCCAAGAAATTGTTATCTTAGATGTATCCAGTAACAAGCAAGAAAAGCGTCAACTAAAAAGATTCAATATTAAGAAGGACGATAAGAACTCAAAGTCAGTTCTCTACTTTAATCAACCTATCACGATTAAGGGTGCCGGCCTTTTGAGCTGGAAAGATAATGGTCAAGAAAACCAATGGCTCTATGTACCTGAGCTCAAGAAGCTTCAAAGAATTGCAAGTGGTAGTCGAAAGAACTACTTCATGGGTACTGACTTCACCTACGCAGACCTTGAAGGTGAGAATCGGAAAAAAAACCAATACACATGTACGGGAGAAGTTAGCTGCCAGAAAGGTCAGTCAAAGTGCTATGTTATCGAAGCAAAACCAATAGACGAAGAAGAGTCACGAAATATTGGATATTCGAAAAGAATGCTTCTTGTTGATAAGAAGGATCTCATTACCTTAAAAATCGTCTTCTATGATTTAAGAGCAAAGAAATTAAAAACGGCTGAATATGCTAACTGGACCCAAGTCGGCAAACTCTGGCGTCCTAACCTAGCAATTATGGACCGCCATGGCGTCCAAAAAACATTCATAAAGATTACCTCTCGTAAGTTAAACGAAAAGATCGATGAAATCGTATTCGCTAAAAGGTATCTACAAAAAGAAATGCATATAAAGTAACCGCTAAGGACGCTATTTCTGATCACACTGCTCAACACCCCACTCTATAGTCTGCGCTATTGCTATGACTATCATAAAGAGAAGTTCAGTTTAAACACATTAAGAACAATTCTTGTTTTGATGATTTGCTCCACCCAATTTAGTGTCCATGCCCAAGACTTTTTAAGAAGAAGCCCAAGAGTTCGTATAGGAAAGGTTCTAAATAGCAAAGGTAATGTTGTAAGTTTTGGTGCTACCAGTCGATCTATCCAATACCTAAAGAGAGGAGATCGTATTTTAGATCGTCAAACTCTTTTAACAAAAGACCGTTCCCAGGTTGTTTTAAAAATAGGCTTTCGCTCTAAACTTACACTAGGTCCTAATTCAAAAGTTAACTTTATCTATCTTCAAAATGAGAATCGCTATCTCATCCGCTTAGTAAGAGGAGTGGTGCGCTATCGTTATGAGGGTTCTGGAGTGCCAGAGGTTTTCATCTCCGGAAAGAATTATGGCACTTACTATAGTGCCAATGAATTTGACGCTGTCTTAAAGAAAAATCGTTTTTATTTTAAGCCAGAAGATAAGAGTCAAATGGTGAAGTTTGAACGTACAGGAGTAAAGGGTAAGAAATCCTTGAGCATTGGAAAAAAAGAGATTGAATTACTGGCCGTCCGAAAAGACTCTAACAGACCGGTATATTTGATAAAAGACGCTACCGCTAAGAAGTCTTCCAGCGATAAAAAAGCCTCTAAAATAATAGCCCCGTCACTAAGTTCAGACACGACCTTGGCCGAAGCTGCTGCTATTTTTGGAGACTCTATAGGCACAACAAGTACCGTAAGCTCTGCTGAAGATATCTTTGGAGACAAATCATCAAGTGGACAATCAGAAGCTGCCGATATTTTTGGTGAAGAAGTCGACACGAAGTCTTTAAATGAAAAGCTTAAGCTTAGAGATAATATTGGTGTTAGGTTGGATCAATTTAAGACACGCCCTCTTCCTAGGGTTGCTAAAGAAAAAGAAAGTAATATTCTTGAGGCCCTCGATATTTCACTCTTTTTAAAGTCAACATTCTATAGTAATGAACCTCAAAAGCTTGCGGGTGACGTAGACAACCAAAGTTTTCATCAAGACCTCAGAGTAAACTTTGGAAACAAAGTGAAAATTAATGACGTTGAATCCCTTACTTTTAATGCTTGGTTAGAAGGCTCTAATCGAAAAGAAGTCTTTAATGATTTTGGGGATATCTTAGACCTTCAATCAAACAAGAAGAACTACCTCCATTTAAATGAATTTTACTACACCTATACCACTAGAAAGTTTGATATTCAGTTTGGTAAAAAGGTTATAAAGACTGGCAAAGGAATAATTTTTTCACCGAGTGATAGCTTCACTCCTGTAGATGCCGTTGTCCCTACCACTCCCCTATTTTTAGGCAGTTTTCTTGTCAGTGTAGACTATTATATGAATGGGTGGACACTAACAGGAATGTTATTACCAGCGATTGTTCCCAGCAAGGCCCCAACTCAAAATAGTCGCTGGACTACATTATACTCCGATATAAACTTTAATTTAGAACAGGAATTTCCCTCAGGGTTTTCACCCAAAAGTAAGCAAGTGTTCCTACGCCTTGAAGGAACAAAATGGGGTACAGACTGGCAGTTTAGTTTATTCAATGGTCCCAATAACAATCCCGTCATTAGAAATGACATTGTCGTTAGCAACAATGTTCCTAGTTTTACTTTGGTCCAAGAGCATGTCCCTATTACCTTTTTTAGTGCAGGCTTCTCTACAACTTTTGGAGGACTTGAGCTTCATGGTGAAATCCTCAATCAAAATGCCCAAGAAGGTAGAGATGACTCCTTTACAGCAATGATGATTGGCTTTCGCTATGTTTTAGACACTTGGCCTAAGAACCTTGGTCTTAACTCAATTGATATCGTAATTGAACATGGAAGAGAGAATCTTAGGAGTGCTCAGTCAAAACCCTTTTACGCCTTAAGTTCTATCGGTTCTCGTTTTTATCAAAATAGTTGGGTCGGTACTTTCATTTTTAATGTTAATGATGACCTCTCTTTTAACTATGACTTTCACTTTGATTTAGAAAATAAAGGCTCCGCTCAGATCATGGCCGCCAACTACAATACTGGCTCAAGTCAGTGGCGTCTAAAACTAGAAAGTTATGGAGGCGAAAGCACTTCTAATTTTGGTCAGTGGGAAGATAACGACAATACCACTGTAGAATACATTTATAACTTCTAACGCCATCTTCTTAATAGCTACAGCGGACCAATTTCTTATTTAGAGAGTTGCATAAAGTAGAGACAGATGGGAAGAAAGCGCCCATCGGTACAACGAACACCGTACCATAAACTACCGCGAGCAGTGCCCTGGCCAAACTCTCCTACAAAACCTGGTTCCCCCACTATAAAAGCAAAATCCTGCAGGAGACCACGATCACCGGTACTCGTGTTTCCAGGAGTTGAAGGCGGTACTGCCTCACAAACTTTCAAGTTCATTAAATCTTCTAATTGAGTATCAGTTTCCTCAATCGTCCAACCAACTTCCAATTGAAACTTATTATTAGAGTATGAACTACTACTCACCACGTGGTTTGTAATAACTCCTGGAGCATGTCCATAGTTTGGATAAGTGTCATTGGTAGTTAAAGTAACAAGACCATTACTCACAACCAACGATGCCGCCACATTTGGACAGGTTCGAGCAACAAAACTAGCGTCCGTACCAGGACCACCATAGACCACCATATTGCCTGTGTAAGTTCCATCATCACTAGAGGTGTCATATTCATCAGGGCTTAAAACACAAGAGCTTGAAATCACAAGAATGAGCATCAAAAAGAACAGTTTCTCTATGCAACCTTTTTGCTCAACTAATTCCATAGATTTCCGATAAGTCTAAAGCGTAACAAGGGCCAACCCCTTAAAACTATTTTAATACGGACTGCTACCGACGGTACAGTCTCATATTTTGGGCAGTTAAATTTGCCCTTATAGAGGAAAGAAAAGCTCTAAACCCTTGATAAAACAATACTTAGAGACTTCGCCAACTCAAAAGTTCGCGGAGAACACTAAAATAGAATAGGACCTTTAAGGACAAAATCATGAATGCTATTGCTATTAAGATAAACAACTCTGGTTACAAGTCCGTTTGTTTGAACACACTCAAACTTATGATCTTCGTAATCTTCCTGGCACCTCTCAGTGCATGGTCCGCTTGTGATTATCCTGCCACAAGTCCATTTAATGCTGAGTCCAGTTCTTGTAGCGGAACTTGGAACTGTTCATATGATTTTTGCTTTGGTGATAAAGAACAAAGCTGGCTTACTGGAGGAACACTTAAGTGTAATGAAAACCCAGTTTTTGAAGACCGTCAAAAATGTAAATCCGACCTCGATAGCAACTTACAAAATTACACCACTCAATCGCGTGAGTGTAATGGAGATGTTAACTGCTTAAATCGAGTCAATACATATGTCGATAGGTATATGGCCTGTACAACTAATACATGTCGCTTAAAGTTAGAACAACAACAAAATCTATACTCAACAGAAAAAAATAACTGTAATACTAAAAGTGAACCTTTTAAAAGTGATTGTCTCAATAATCTTGAAAAATATGTCACTCGCTTTGAGGCCTGCTCTAGCGACAGTATTTGTGAAGAAAAACTTGATGCTCAAAGAATTGCATATAAAAATGAACTTTCAAAATGTGAGTCATACGCGTCACCTAAAAATCAAGAGTGTCAGAACAATCTGAATAAATATATTTCAGAAATTGAGGCCTGTAATGGCAATCAAACTTGTGAGCAAGTCCTTCTTGATCAAAGAACAGCTTACGAGCAAGAAGAGTCAGCATGTATCGCCATGCCAGAACCAAATAAATCTCTATGCCTTAATCGTCTGACTGAGTTTACTAATACTTTTAATGCTTGTAGTACTCAAGCCTGTAAAGACCAGCTCATGGCAGACAAGAGCCTTTATCAAAGTGAAAAAAATAAGTGTGACGCCAGAAGTGGACAAGAGAAAATTGATTGTAATAACCGATTAGAGAGTTTTCTAGATGGTTACCTCGCCTGTGGTGGAGATCAGGGTTGTAAGAGTCAAAAATTAGCAGAAAGAGATGAATATAATAATGAGCTAAACCATTGTGAATCGTTAAGTGGCCAATCTAAAACGGACTGCCTTACACGTCTTAATGATTATGTAGCCGCCTTTACTGCTTGCGGTAGCAATCAAACGTGTAAAGATAAGCTTGTTTCAAACCGTGACGAATACAGCACTGAATTTAACAAATGTATGGCGATAAGTAGCTCTGCAGATCAAGCAGCTTGTTTAGGCCGTCTCGATAGTTTTACCCAAAAGTACAAAGACTGTAATTCAAGCGTGTCCTGTGAAAATGCTCTTATTGCGAAAAGAGATCAATATAATTTTGAAAAGTCTCGCTGTCAGGGCCTTGCTAATTCCACAGAAAGTACCAGTTGTCTCACGCGCTTAAATGACTATGTCTCAAAGTATGAGGCCTGTAATGGTAATCAAAGTTGTGAGACTAAACTTAACACGCAAAGAACTCAATACCAGGCAGAATTTAATAGATGCCTTACAAAAATTGGAACTGAAAAAACAGAGTGCTTACAGAACCTAGACTACTTTACGGCCAGAATAGAAGATTGTGGTAGTGATCAGGTTTGTGTCGATAAGCTCATGGCCGACAGTGACCTTATTCGTTCTGAAGAGAATCGTTGTAATGCACTCTCTGGTGCTAATAAGACAACCTGCCTCAATAATCTCAATCAATTTTTAACAGAGTTTAAGGCCTGTAACGGGGATACTAGCTGTGAAGGAAAACTTAGAGACAAACAAGCTTCATATGCAGCAGAAATGTCTCGTTGTGAGGCCATTTCAAACCCAACAGAGAGACAAGCATGTCTCTCTCGTTTAGAAAATTTTACTGCAAGCGTAAATGCTTGTAATGGAGATCAGGCCTGCATTGATAAGCTCATGGCAGACAAAGACGCCTTAGAAACAGAAAGGACACGTTGTGAGGCCTTACCTCCTGCAGAGAAGAATACCTGTTTAACCAACCTTGACTCTTTTCTTTCTGAGTATGAAGCCTGTGGTTCAAATCAGGCCTGTAAAGACCAACTTCAAACGCAACAGGCTGAATACCAAGCGGAAGTGGCCCGCTGTGAATCAAAGCCAGTATCAGAACAAGGCAGGTGTTTGGAGTCACTTAATCAATACGTTAATAAGGTGAAGGCATGTAACGGCAACCAAACTTGCCTCTCCCAATTAGAAGAGAGTCGCTCGCTTTATGAAGCGGAAGTCGCAAGTTGTGAATCAAAACCCTCACAAGAAAGAGGTACTTGTTTTTCTCAACTCGACCAATTTGTCGCGGCCTTTGATGCCTGTGGAGCGGACCAGTCTTGTAAAAACCAGCTCATGGCAGACAAAGAAGACTTTCAAGCTCAAAAGGTCTTATGTGAGGCCAAAGCATCTCCAGGAAAAGAAACATGTCTATCAAATTTAAATAAATTTGTGACGGCCTACGAATCATGTGGCGCGAATATTACTTGTAAAAATAACCTTAAAAGAGACCGTGATGAATACTTAGCGGAAGAGGCACGCTGTAAAACACTTAGTCCAACTTCAGAGGCCCAGTCCTGTCAACAAAGGCTTGATAGTTTTATTACTCGCTACGATGCCTGTGGCAACAATGAATCTTGCAAGGCCTCCTTAAGACAAGATCGAGACCAGTACTTAACAGAGCATAATCGCTGTGAGGCAATGCCTGCAGGCAGTGATAAAGACAAGTGCCACACCAATCTTTCTGATTATATGGCAAGCTACGAAGCTTGCGGTGAGGACATGCAATGTATTGCTGATTTAAGAAGAGATAAGGCAGACTATGAGTCGCAAGTTGCGTCCTGTAATGCTAAGCCTGAGGCAGAGAAAAGTAAGTGCCTTAATGATCTCAACGAATATGTCGCTAAAGTAAAGGCCTGTGGTACAGACCAAGTATGCAAGAATAACCTTCGTCAGGAAAAAGAAGAGTACCTTGCTGCTGTTGCGAAATGTGACGCCAAACCTGCCGCAGAAAAGGAAATATGTTTTCAAGATTTAGATAAGTTTCTCGCTAAACTTGATGCTTGTGGAGAAGATCAGGCATGTATTGAACGACTATTTGCTCAAAAAGATAGTTATGAAGCAGAGCTTGCTCGCTGTAACTCAAAACCATCAGAAGAAAAGTCTATTTGTATTGAACGACTCAATAAGTTTGTGGCCGACATAGAGGCCTGTGGAAATAGTATTTCCTGCCAAGACCAATTAATGGCCGATAGAGACCTTTACCAACAAGAGCTCAACAAGTGTTACGCCATGAATGGTCCCGAGAGAGACTCTTGTGAGAATAACTTGAATACGTTTTTGGCGAACTATGAACTGTGTGGCACTAATCAATCTTGTAAAGACCAGCTTCTCGCTGAAAAAGATGAATATCAAGCAGAGGCCAATCGTTGTAACCAACTTGCTGGTAACGAAAAAACAGAATGCTTGTCCCAACTTGATAGGTACGTTGAGGCCTTTCAGGGTTGTGGGGATAACCAAACATGTAAAGATCAGCTCGAGTCAGAGCGCGCCCAGTATCAAGCAGAGGTTAATCGCTGTAATAGTTTAGGTAGTAATGAAATGAATGCTTGTAAAGAGCGTCTTTCAAAGTTTACGGCCAGCTATGCGGCCTGTGGAAACAACCAGGCCTGTAAAGACAAGTTAGTTGCTGATAAGGATTCCTACTTGGCCGAGGAATCACGCTGTAACAACCTACCACAGGCAGAAAAGCAAAGCTGCCTTAGTAACCTCAATCAATACATCACTGAGTATGAAAATTGTGGCAACGATCTTGCGTGTAAAGAGAAAATTGAAAGTGACCGTCAAGCTTATCAAGCTGAATTAAATAAATGTAAAGAGGAAAGTAACCCTACTCTTCAGGTCAATTGTGAATCAAACCTTGATGCATTTGTGACACAATTTCGAGCTTGTACTGATCAGGCTTGTAAAGACCAACTTACAAAAGATAAAGATGAGTTTCAAGCAGCAGTTGCTAGTTGTGAGAGTGAGCCCTCCCCTGCTGCGGTATCCACTTGTAAAAGTAATGCCTATGACTTTGTTAATAAGTATACCTCTTGTGGCGGCAATACTTCTTGTCAGGACAAGTTAAGAACAGATTATAACCGCTACAAAACGGCCATGGGGGAATGTGCGGCCAAAAACTCTGATTCTGAAAAACAGGTTTGTAAAGATCAGGTAAATGCTTACGTTTCTGAGATTCAAAAATGTGTTGGTAAAAACACAATGGACCAAAAGCGCTGCGAGGGCGAGGCCGAATATATGGTTGGAACAACTGTTTGTTCGGAGCAAACAAACTGCCCTAGTGGAGAAAACTTTAACTGTCAGACAGGAAGTTGTTTAAGTGCGGCCGCAGAAGAAGACATGATGAGACTGTTTATGGACTGTCATATGCAGCCGCAATCACCAGAGAAAGACGCTTGTATGGAAAACCTCCAAGAAGTCGCTGAAACTGGAAGTACCTTAGAAGAAGATTTAGCAAATGATGGCAAGAAGTTGGAGTCAGCGGCCAAGAAAGGTGCGATGGCCGCAGGTATTGGTGCAGCGGCAGGACTTATTACGGGGCTGCTAGGGATCACGACAGGAGCTGATGTTTGTGCTTCTAGTGGAATTTTAGCTCTCGGTAGTATGTATGCTTTATATAATGAAGTCGATCACTCAAAACAAGTACAGCAAAGAATGGAAATGCTGCAAAATGAATATGAGATGAAAGTCGCTCAAATGGATCGTAACACCTACGAATATCAAAGACTTTCATTTGAATTTGCCATTCTTGGTTACCAGGAAATGGCAAAGGCCTATGACGAGAAGGCCGGAAATTATAAAATAATTATGGGAGTTGGTGGGGTTTCAGCGGCCGTTGCCGGAGCTGAACTAGCAATGGCATCAAGTTTCCCTATGCCATGTAATGCTGGACTAGCTGGAGCAAACTTAGCAGCAGGTGGCATAATGCTAGCAATGTCGGCCTCTCTTAATGGTATGGCCTCAAGTGCTGCAAAAGATCACCGATCAAAGGCCGGTGAGTTGCAAAACCTTCTAAATGAGTTTGATAAATACCACACTGAAGGCGGTGTTAATCCTAATCCACCTCCACTACCTCCTTCTGTCGCAGGTGTAACGACACAAATAAATTCTGACCCCCTTATGAATGGTCAGTCCCTTAATCTTATTAATAATGGTTCTGAAACACCAAACTCAGTAGCTGGACTAGAATCAAATGCTTCTCAATCTTGTATTGGTAGTGATGGCCGGCCTGATTTTAAATGTAATTGTAGTGATTCCAATAGCTGTGCAAGCGTTGGACTGAACTTTAATCTATCAGGAACATCAGCTGATATCAGCAGCCAAAAGTCGACAGTAAAATCACTTAACGCCAGCACTGGAGCTGCAAAACTCGTAAATGGCTTTAATCAGTTTGCGGCCGGTAAGAAAAGTATGAGGGACTTCAGAAGAGACACCTTAAAACTAAGTGAAGGTCAAGCGAAAGCAGGAATAGACGCTATTTCAAAATTTAATGCTGATTCTGGAAAGTTAGGAATGGAGCCCATTAACTTCGGTGCTAAATCTATTCGCAAACTTGCCGGTAAATATCTTGAAGAAGGTGCAGGACTTCCTGATCTAAGTGATTATTCAAGTAAGGTAAGTGCGGCGGTTAAAGATAGTAATGGTTCGCAAGAAAGGATCGCAGGAAATAACAATACCAAAGCCTTTAAGCAAACTCTCGATTTTAAGAAGGGTAAAGTTAATGGAGACTTTGATTTTCTCTTAGAAGATGATGGTCCAAAAAGCGCATTGGTAGCTCGCGGTCTTGCAAGTGAAGGTGATGTAGAAGTCGCTATCAATAGTATTGACCAAAAATCCCAAGAACTTTACAAAAATGGCGCTTCAAAAGATTTAGAACAGGTTAATCAAAATAGAAATTTTAATATCTTTAAAATTATTTCCCAGCGTTATCGTCGTAAGTTTTTTGTCAAGAGAGAGAATTAAAAAAGCCCGCAAAAGCGGGCTTTCTTTTTTAAAAGTCATTTTTTAAAAATTAGAAACGATCCATTACATCTGAAGGCTCAAAGAAATAGTTAATTTCTCTCTCAGCACTTGCTTGAGAATCAGACCCGTGAGCAGCATTTTCACCAACAGACTTGGCATAAAGCTTACGAATTGTTCCTTCAGCGGCATCAGCAGGATTTGTTGCTCCCATGATTTCACGATTTTTATCAACCGCATTTTCGCCTTCAAGAACCATTAGAAGAACGGGTCCAGAAGTCATAAAAGACACGAGCTCTCCAAAGAATGGTCTTTCTTTGTGCTCAATGTAGAAACCTTCTGCTTTCTCTTTTGAAAGAGTTGTTAATTTTGCAGCAGCAATTCTTAGCCCCTCTTTTTCAAAGCGACCAATAATATTCCCAATATTGTTATCTAAAACGGCATTTGGCTTAATGATTGAAAATGTCTTTTCCATTTTTAACTCCTTACAACTGTATCTATTATTTTTTTAATACTTCTTCAACTTTGGCACCAAGCTCAGCAGGTGAACGAGCGATAGTTACCCCACACTCTTCAAGAATTTTGAACTTTGCTTCTGCTGTGTCATCTCCACCAGAGATAATAGCTCCTGCATGGCCCATTCTTTTACCTGGAGGCGCTGAAGCGCCAGCGATAAAGCTCACAACTGGCTTTGTCATATTCTTTTTAATCCAACGAGCAGCATCTGTTTCAGCAGATCCACCAATTTCACCAATCATAATTACGGCTTCAGTATCAGGATCTTTTTCAAAGAGCTCAAGCATATCGATGAAGTTAGTTCCATTAACTGGATCTCCACCAATTCCCACACATGTGGACTGACCAATTTCTCTTTGAGTTAGCTGATAAACAGCTTCATAAGTAAGAGTCCCTGAACGAGAAATAACCCCTACCTTACCCGGCATATGAATATGTCCTGGCATAATCCCGATTTTACACTCTCCTGGAGTGATAATACCTGGACAGTTAGGACCGATAAGACGAGTTTTAGAACCTCTAAGTGCAGCCTTTACCTTAACCATGTCAGTAATTGGAATACCTTCTGTAATAGCAATGACAAGAGGTATCTCAGCATCAATACACTCTAAGATTGAGTCAGCTGCGAATGGAGGTGGAACGAAAATCATGGCCGCATTGGCCTCTGTTTTCTCCACTGCTTCAACAACTGTATTAAAGACAGGAAAACCTTCGTGGACCATGCCTCCCTTTCCAGGAGTTACACCACCAACAAAGTTTGTTCCGTAATCACGAGATTGAAGCGAGTGAAATGTTCCCTGCTTCCCCGTGTATCCAACAGTAATAAGTTTAGTATCTCTACCTACCAAAATGGCCATTACTCGCCTCCTTTATTGGCAGCATCAACAACTTTTTTAGCCGCATCTGCAAGATCATCAGCAGCTATTATGTCGAGGTCTGATTCATTAAGAATTTTCTTACCAAGGGCAACGTTAGTTCCCTCAAGGCGAACAACGAGTGGAACTTTTAAAGAAAGAGATTTTGCCGCAGCGACAACACCCTCTGCAATAATGTCACACTTCATGATTCCACCAAAAATATTTACAAGAATCGCGCGTACATTGTCATCCTGAAGGATGATAGTAAAAGCTTTCTCAACAGTTTCTTTAGTCGCGCCGCCCCCTACGTCAAGGAAGTTAGCAGGTTTACCACCAAAGAGAGAAATAATATCAAGAGTTCCCATCGCAAGACCGGCACCATTTACAAGGCAGCCGATATTACCTTCTAACTCAATATAAGAAAGACCAAATTGTGCGGCCTCAAGTTCCTTAGCTGATTCCTCAGTAGGATCTCTTAGCTCTTCAATTTCCGGATGACGAAAGAGTGCGTTGTCATCAAAGTTTAACTTTCCATCCAACGCGATAATATCGCCACTCTTTGTAAGAACAAGAGGGTTAATCTCAGCGATTGAACAATCTTTTTGAATGTAGAGATTGTATAAACCATGGAAAAACTTCGATGTTTTTTTAACAAGCTCTTTATCTTTTATACCAATTCCATAAGCAAGTTTACGGCCTATAAAAGGAGTGAAGCCAGTCGCTGGATCAACAGAAACTTTTATAATTTTCTCTGGAGTTTCTTCGGCAACTTTTTCAATTTCAACGCCACCTTCACTTGAGGCCATGAAAGTGATGCGACCAGTTCCTCTATCAAGAACAAGACCAGCATAGTACTCATGCTCAATTTCACAACCTTCCTCAATAAGAAGAGTGAGAACCTTCTTCCCTTCGGGTCCAGTTTGATGAGTCACGAGAGTTTTTCCGAGAATGTCATCTGCATGAGCGCGGACTTCATCAAGAGTTTTTGCAAGTTTAACTCCACCTGCTTTACCTCGACCACCGGCATGGATCTGTGCCTTTACAACCCATATCTTTCCACCGAGTTCTTCTGCGGCCTTAACAGCTTCATCAACTGACTTTGCCACCTTGCCTCTTAAAGTGCTGATGTTAAATTCTCGCATCAGTCCTTTAGCTTGGTATTCATGAACATTCATAAGTGAGACTCCTAAAATATGAGTTCTAAGGTATCAAAATTATATTGATCACCTCATAAGTAATAGAATCAAAATTTGACCTCATAATAGTGGCTAGACCTGCTTTACTCTAGGAGCATTGCACTACAAAGGTTTGATTTTCTTTAATTTTCTTAGTCTTTTGACTTATACTTTACATGATTTGTTTAATCAGTTTTTCAAGGATAACTATGCCAAGCACCAATTCACCCAAAAATATCGAGTATGCCGTTATTGAGCCAGCGCGTTTTAAACTTGATGGCGGCGCAATGTATGGCATTATCCCAAAACCATTATGGAATAAAGTTCACCCTGCAGATGAGCTCAACCGAGTAGAACTTGCACTTCGTCTATGGCTCATCAAAACTCCCGACAGAACTGTAGTCGTAGACACGGGTATCGGTGATTATCATGACGACAAATTTAATATTAATTTTGACGTCAGAAGTGAGAACTCTCCTCTTGAGCAGGCTTTAAATGTTTTTGGTATCACCTGTGCAGATATCACTGACCTCGTGATTTCCCATCTACACTTTGATCATGTTGGTGGAATAGGCTTCAAGGATGAGCAGGACAACTGGCAAGCAACCTTTCCGAAAGCACGCTGTCATGTCCATGAAAGTCATCTCAGCTATGCCCACAAAGCGACAGCAAGGGATCAGGGAAGTTTTCATACACATAACTTCGATCCCATTTTAAATTACTATAAGGATAATAATCTCCTTCACCTTTATAGTGGTGAGGAAGGTGAGCTTTTTTCACTTGGCGAAGAAACTCTCCGTTTTAAGTGCAGCTTTGGTCACACTCCATGGCTCATGCATCCTTATACATCACAATTCATCTACCTCGCCGACCTTATCCCCACTGGCAATCATATCCACATCCCCTGGGTAATGGGCTACGATATTAGCCCTGGCATCACAACTGAAGATAAACTGTCTTTTTTAACATTTATCAAAGAGAGAAACCTTAAAGTTATCTTTGAACATGACCCTGAATACTGGGGATCAAGCATTGAGGAAATAAAGCCCGGCCGCTTTGCAGCGAAGGAAAAATTTCAAGCAAAAGAAGAACTAGCTTACAAAATTGATTAAGGTGATTTTTCAGACTCAACAAAAGGGGCCAGATCATTATTAATTTTTTGACGGACCCTCATTCCCTGCAAGCGCAGATCTTCGACTTTTTTAGAGAAGTAATCGAGTAACCACAAAGTACGCTTCTTTCCTAAGGTTCTATACTTACGTGTTTTCGTCACCATCTCTGAGGCCACAATACCAATATCCTTCCCATAGTTCATGAGTTCCCCATAGGCCTTTGAATCGTCAGGCTCGAGGTTGAGAAGCGAAAGCTGTAGGCGATTATTGTCAATGATAAGATCTCTTAGGAATGGACCAACCTCTTCGTTGTAGCGATTTTCAAAGAGGTATATAGATTTACCTTTGGTGATTCTTCCCATGGTGTTTTGATAAAGTCTGCCCATTCGATCAAGAAGACCCATAAAAGTTTTATAGCGTTCCAGACGATCTTTTAGCGGCCTAATCACAGTTTTTTGAATGTACTGCTGATGTTCAACTAGTTTTGCTTCAAACTTATCTTGACCATAGGGAGACAATAAAAGCTTTCCTTTTAAAACGAATTCTTGGTCCTTTTTTCTTATAAACTGGACATCTTTTAAAAGAGACTTCTGACCTAAGGCCTCACTTAGTTTTCCTTTAAGACCAACCCTCTTGCCTTTTATCTCATAGCTATACTCTCCGATATGAAGCGTATCCCCTTTTAAGACTTCTAGTTCGTCAAAAAGAGCTGCTCCTCCTTTCAATTGCGCTTGCGCTTGAACCTCTACCAGACCGTTTCCTATAAAACGGCCAGGCACAATTTTCAAAGTCATATAAAGAACGGCTTCATCAGGAAAGTTTGTGGCCAACCATAAAGAGTTTAAATCCTTTGTGGGTCTCATGCGATGAATGGGCACCCCTTTGAATGGTCTTTTCATCACATTATAAAGAGCGTCTTTATCACGACCAGCAACATTATAGAGTTGCCTTTTATCCGTAATGGTTTGCATGATGAGATAAACAAAGAGGCCTAAACCAATGAGTGTTAGGGCAACTGCTCCGTAGAGTCTGAGTCCACTTAAACCTTGCTCTTGTGTATCGGTGGAGACAGTGAACTCGCCGGTTTTATCTTCTTCAGTGTCTTTATTAGTATTAACATCGGCATTAGAATTTTCAACAAAGGTAAAAACCTGAAGGTCTTCTCCTAGGTTTGCATTTTCCATCATCATTTCAGTAAGAGCAGATGGTGCGCTCTCGTCTTCAATACCCTCTTCTAAATTAGACTCAACTTCATCTTGGAAACTCTGGTCATCTATCGGCAAGGGAGGAAGTGGTGGTGGACCATCTTCTGCAAAATTTGGATCAGTATTTTTTGGGGGTAGTTCTGGCGGGAGTTGCTCTTTCTGTTTTTGCAAGGCCAGCTCTTGTAATCGCCTCGCCTCTTCTTTTTTAATTTCTTCTTTTTTGATTTCTTCTTTTTTGATTTCTTCTTGGGCATGCTGTTGAGCAACCAGCTGCTCTTGTAGCTTTGACTCAAGCGCCGCCTGCCTTAACTTCTGGCTTTTTTCCAAGTCATGCTGATGAGACTCTTCTGTCTGCAATGCCCTTTTTATTGCGGGCTGCTCATTAACTGGCAACCAGTCCTGATTTCCTTCGCACCACGTTAGTTCATCATCATCAATTTCGGCCAGCTTGACCTTGTCAAGAATCTCTTCAAAAGTGAAAGGTCCGAGATGATGATCACCCCGGAATATAAACCAATGTTTTTCTGTCATGCTTCTTATAATGTTATACTGGGCACAGCATCCATACAAGTTAACTAAGTGAATATTGGAAGACCTAAAATAGAGGTAGAAAGAAATGGGACAGAACGATTGGGAAGACAACCTGAAAGAGAGACCCTCAAAAAAGTTAAAGGGCCTTCAGTCCACAAATAGTCCTCTTTTGATTCTCGGGAGCCCTTGTGATCTTGGGGTCATAAGAAATGGTGGTAAGCGTGGAGCCAAGCATGGTCCAGCCGCTTTGATGGCGTCCTTTCAATCCCTTGTTGCCCCAAATGATGAAAGTACTTATGACTATCAGGAGTTTAATCCGAGAAATAATGATCCTAATCAATTTGAAAAAATCCAAAAAGATGAGTGTCAAAATTTTGAAACACTGATCAACATTGATGATCATGCTCAAAAGATTCTCCACCTTGGTGGTGGGCATGATCATATCTATCCACTGGCCAGTACTCTCGCAAAAACTTTTGGCCCACTGCTTATTCTAAATATCGATGCCCACTTAGACACTCGCCCTGACGAAGTTGTTCACTCGGGTACTCCGTTTCGCCAAATTCAAAATTCAAGTGACCTTAAGCTCTACCAAATTGGCATTCATAGTTTTGCCAATGGACCCGAAAACTACGAGGGCATGGGTACCATGGAGGTTCTCCCTCCCAAGCCTCCTGCTGAACTCGACCAAGACTTAACAAAGATACTTAAAGCGAATCAAGACAGGTTGCTCATCCTAAGCGTCGATTGTGATGGTCTCGATGCCTCTTTCATGCCTGCAGTATCCGCTCCCAATCACTATGGCCTATCCCAAGAGCACTTCGAGGTCATACTAAAAAGGTGCCAGGCGTTTTGGTCAAATAGTACGAGACCTCAAGTTATGGGTCTTTATGAATTCAACCCTATATATGATGGGCTCCCTCAAAGTTGTGCCCGTTACTTAGCTGGTCAAATGTACAAGTTTTTCTATGGAGAAACTCATGAGTGATTTACGCCCCTTGCAAGAAAAGGCAGAAAAAGAATTTGAGCGCTTTTTTAATAAGTACAAAGAGAATATGGATTGTGGACGTGGCTGTAGTAGCTGCTGCATAAGTGGCCTCAATGTCTTTGCCTGGGAAGCCTCAATTATTACTGACTGGTTTTTTGACCTCTCTCCGGAAGAAAAAGAGAATTGGAAGAGAAGTCAGGCGCTCCCCTCTCGCCCAGCAAGTGGTTCTCAGGGGGACAAGGCATGTGCCTTCTTGCGTCAGGGAGAATGCACCATATATGAGGTAAGACCCAGTCTTTGTCGAACCCAAGGAATGGCATTAAGTTATCACCAAAATGAAAAAGTCCTTCGGGATTGGTGCCCACTTAACTTTAAAGAAGAAGGCAGTGAACCTCTTGAAAATGATGACCTGAATTTAGACGCACTTAATCAGATGCTGGCCAAGGCCCAATTTCTTTACGAGCAAGAAAACCCCGAAGCTTTAGGCCCTGTAAGGGTTGACCTTGAGGGACTAAGAGATTACTTACTAAGCACTTGCTCCTAGGAAACCCAATATTTAAGGCCTCTATGAAAAGAAAGCATTGGTTAAAAGTCCACCTCATACTCGTTGGGCTCTTCTTTCCCCTTTTAATTATCATCCCCTTGTCAGGCACTCTCTACTTATTAGGCTGTAAAGGCGAGACGACCAAAACAGAAGTCTTCGTATCTAAAGACGCCTTCACGAAAGACATAACTGATCTAAAAAAGGTTCTCTCGAGCAACAGCATTGATTACAGCTTTGAGTACGTTAAGGACAAGGGTAACTACGTTGTCCTACGTCCTAGCACGCGGGTACACTACGAAGTTCACAATAGTCCAGAAGGCATGAAGTTCATCAAAGTAAATCCTAATTGGATTAAGATCCTACAGGAACTCCATTTTGGTCACGGACCCAAGTTCGTTAAGACGCTACAAATCATTTTTGGTTCGGCGTTCTTCCTAGTCCTACTATCAGGTCTTGTTCTTATGGCGAATTTAAAGGGAATGGCAGTTTGGTTCTTAATTAGTTCGGGTATCGGAACTCTTCTTCTCGGTATAGCACTACTCTAAAATTTTTCTTAGCTTAAATGCAAAAAGCCCAGTTGTTTCCAACTGGGCTTTTCGAGAGACATTTAAATGGAGTTGGAAAAAATCCTTTTTTCGTAGCTCCTACACACACACATGTATTCTATTAGCAAGAGCCGTGCCAACTTTTGGATTAACAAAAAGTCACTTAAGTAGCCGAAAGTATGTGAGTCACGAAACCACTCGCCGTCAAATAAACGACTGACTCCGGGCGTATCACGTCATTATTTTGAATGTTTTTGAGATAAACCTTTTAAGAAATCAGCAAGTTTCTGTACACCGAGGTCAATGGCCTCATCATCTGAATCTATCCGATAAAGACGGTCAACTGAATAATAGATTTTTCGTCCTTCCTTTTGAACAATATCAATTTCCATACTTAAGCCGTCATGCGCCTTATTAAGAGTAAGCCGCCCCAATAAGTATTCATTGCCTTCCCCTTCTAAGGGAACAAAATGTTCAACAGGATATTCTGACATTTGCTTATAACCACTCATTCTCACAACCTCTCTTAAGCAAAGCACCTTGGCAAGAAATTAGCACTGCCGTAAGTTATGAGGATGAAAAAAGAACACTTAATTATCCTCATCTCCTTCCTTACCCTCCCTCTTTCGACATTTGGTTGTTGGGAGCTAGATGGAAAACCCCAAGTTAGTTGGATGGCATTCAAAACGCCCTTAAAGGTCGGTGTTGGCGGACGCTTCAAGAGTTTGCAACACACGGGAAAATCGAAGGCCAAGAACCTCGAAGACCTTCTAAAAGAACAGAGTATTACAATCAATCCAGAGACTCTTTCGACAAAAAATCCGGCCAGAGATCAAAACATCCTTAAATCATTTTTTAATAAGATGAAGAGCCCCATGATTAAGGCCTCAATTGTTGAGGTCAAAAAGAATACCCTTAATATAAGTATTGTTTTAAATAACAAGAAAAAGAAAACTCCCATGTCCTATCAATTTGAAAAAGGAATGCTCAAGGCCCGCGGACATATCGATCTCCTCGACTTTCAACTTGAAGGACCTCTTAAATCAATTAATGAAGCCTGCCTTGCACTTCACGAGGGAAAAACCTGGTCACATGTAGAAATCTTCTTTGAACAAAAATTAAAAAAATGTACAAATCTCTGATTAAAAATATTTAGGCGGAAACATCATGATCGGTTACCTACTCGCAACACTTATTGGTTTTAGTTTAGGCATTATGGGTGGCGGCGGTTCCATCTTAACTGTACCGATTTTGGTTTACGTCCTCAAAATGGAGCCTAAAGAATCCATTGCCTTAAGTCTTGCAATAGTAGGCCTCACTAGTCTCGTCGGTGTTGTCAGCCATTTTCGTGCGGGTAATGTGAACTTAAAAGTCGCGGCGATCTTTGGACCAGTGGCCATGGTTGGAACATTTGTTGGCGCTAAAATAAGTAAATTCCTGTCTGGTGAAGTTCAGCTTGTTCTCTTTGCTGTCATTATGCTGATGGCCTCTTATTTTATGATTAGGGGAAGAAAAGAAGCCCCAGAAGGACAAGAAGAAGTCAAAAAAATGAATATTCCCCTACTTGTAATAGAAGCGATTGGTGTGGGAATCGTCACGGGTCTTGTTGGAGTTGGCGGCGGCTTTCTGATTGTCCCTGCTTTGGTTTTACTAACAGGACTTACAATGAGAACGGCAGTAGGAACATCTCTCTTTATTATCGCCCTTAACTCATTCAGCGGTTTTAGTGGTTACCTTGGAATGATTACGGTTGATTGGCCTTTTCTCTTTAAATTTAGTGGCTGTTCAATTGTTGGTATTCTAATCGGGAGTCAATTGGTAAGTTTTATTTCACAAACAATTCTTAAGAAATCTTTTGGAATCTTTCTTATTTTTATGGGAGCCTTCATTCTTTATAAAAACTCCCATATTTTTCTTTAATCTTTTTTCAGGCCTTTTTTTGGTCAATGAAGTCTTTTAATAATTCTAGAATCGTAAAATCAACAAAGTTGTCATTTGTTTCAATCTTCAAACTTTGGCCATCCCCAATTTGATCAAGTAAACCTTTAATTTTGAGATAACCTAGAAACACAACCGGTCCCTGAAAACTTAACACAAAATCATCCCCCTCAACCCTAAAGTTTACATTTGGTGAGAAAAAATCTTTAAGCCTCACTCCTTTTATCAAATGGTGAATTGTCTTTGCTAAAATCCCTACAGCAATACCAACGAGTAGATCTTCAACTAAGGTGACCACAAGAGTTAAGCTAAAGAAAAGGAATTGCTCTTTACCCTGATTCCAAACCGCTACAAAGTGTCTTGGATGAGCAAGATTGAGACCAACCAGAAAGAGTATGGCCGCAAGTGAAGAAAGTGGAATATGGTTTATGACCACTGGAAAAAGGGCCACAAAGACTAGGATAAAAAGACCATGAAAGAAGTTTGCCCATTTTGTTTTGGCGCCATTAGTAATGTTAGCAGAACTTCTAACTATCTCAGTAATAACTGGGTAAGCTCCTAGAGCACCACAACACATATTAGTAATACCCTTTCCAATAATATCAAAGTCTAAATCAGATTTTCTTTTATAAGGATCAAGTTTATCTACGGCGTAAGCACTCAAAAGAGACTCTAAGCTTCCGACAAGAAAGATTGTCATTACGCTAAAAAGACTACGCCCTGTAAAAGCAATATCAAATTTTGGAAGAATCAACAAATCTTTGATTGAAGATGGAACATGAACCAAAAACTCAGGCCCAAGATGAAACTCAAAATTAAACCAATTAACATTATGAGGATATTCAATTTCTAAAACATAACTTAGGGCCAATCCTATAATAACTGCAGCAAGTGGCCCTGGAATAATCTTCCCTATAGAAGCGGGAAGATACTTCCAAAGGATAAGAATTAACATGCAGAGAAAGCCGATGAGAAATATTGGTAAGTCCAACCCCATGACTAAGTTAGGAAACTCCATGACTAAACCGGGAATTGATTTCGCACTACTTTGTGCCCCTAATATAACCGAAACCTGTTTAATCATAATGATGGTACCAATGGCGGCCAACATACCGTGAACAACAGATAATGGTGCTAGAAATGTAAGTTTTCCTAAACGAAATAGACCAAGGAGCACTTGAAGCGCACCAGAAATAATGATTGCGGCAAGGGTCCTTTTAAAACCCAAAAGCATATCACCACCATCACTCAGACTAACGATTGACCCGCCAATCACCACAATAAGGCCAGCGGCCGGACCAGTAATCGAAATATGGGTACCAGTAATAAAGGTCCCAAGAATACCGCCAATGATCGCAGATAAAATGCCCGAGGAAGCAGGTGCACCGGCAGCTATTGCGATCCCTATAGACAATGGCAGAGCGATTAGAAATACAATGAAACCAGCAACGATATCATCCCGCCAATGATTACTCATACATTGTCTCCTTGAGATAAAGCTCATGAAAAATAAAGTGGTATAAACCAATATTAAAAAATGTATTTGCCAAGCAATAAAAGAGAAGATCATGGAGATTTTCTTGCTCTAAGAATGCTTCTATAATGTGCTCATTTACTAAACTCTGCAGTAAAAAGGGGAAGTTAGTAAAATATAACATTAGAAATAAAATAAATGCAGACAAAACGGCCTTCAAAGACTTCTTCAAGGGATTCATCCTTTTAAAGACCAATAAAGAAAAGATAAAAAACGCCAAAATGATGACTCCAAGAACTTTGAAAGGTTCATGGGAGTGAACGCCATGAACAATAAAACTCTCTAAAATTTTATAGATCATCATTAAGGCCACAAAGGCATTAATATTTTTTTGAAAAATCATCGATAGTGAGACTAAGAGAATGAAAAATGGAATGGTATCGAAATAGTGACTATCAATCTCTATGGCACCCTGATTAATAAAGAATGTAATAATTAGGTAATAAACAACCCACATAAGAGACCAAAAAGAGACCTTAGAACCTTTGTTGATTAATGGGTAGAATAGACTCTCAGCAAAAAAACTCATTTTCGAAGCTGCAAAACCCAACTTTTCATAGAGAGCATGGAGATAGAAGTGATTTAGATTCATGAAATATAAACCCTTACGAACTTTAGGAGACAGTAAGCTTTCAAAATGCACACCATCTCTTTTAAAGGGGCTTTGGTTTTCCCCAACCATTGAATGAAAGGACTGTAAAAGAGAGGGACTCTTAATAAATTGATATACCTTATAAAAGCTGCTCATAAAAAGATGAACAAGAGCAAAGTTCTTATATCCAAGACCTAATTCTAGAAGAACAAAACCAATTTGCATGGAGACAGAATAGACTAGTAAAGTTTTAGCATCTGTTTGAACTCTTGCTTGCAGGCCAGAAAAGAGAATTGTTAAACCACCAAGTCCAATGAGGGCCCATCGAGAAAGGTCATAAATTAAGACATTCTCCAAATTAAAGTAAATTAATAAAACACCAATATTTACAGATAATGCTCCATAGTACATTGCACTAGAAGTTGTTGGTCCCTCCATGGCACGGGGTAGCCAAGGGGTAAATGGGAATGAGCCACTTTTGATTAGTCCAGCAATAACAATACCTAAATACACGAAAGGCAAATAATTTTGATGGTCTATCAAAATATTATTGTGTTTCAGTAGTAAGAGGCTGGTAATCAAAATAATATCGGCAAACTTATAAAAAGAGACAACAAAAAGTGCGCTGAATAAAGGGGAGCTTCTATGATTATAGTAAGCGATTAGAAAAATTGAGCTAACACCAATTAACTCCCAACCAGCAAATAAAACCATGGTGTCATTGGAAAAAATAAAAAGAAATAAACCGATCCAAAAAATATTTAAATTTAAAAAGAATTTATAAAAACCTTCCTCTTTATGAATGTAATTGGCCGAAAAATGAGCCGTTATCGCAAACAGTAAACTAGAGAAGAAGTAAATCACTCCCCTCACCTGATCAAATTGTAGCGGTATTATATCAAATACCTGAATTTCGCCACGAATCTGACCAAAGAAACAAAGTCCTCCCATTAACAAACTCAGCCCTCCCAAGAACTGAAAGAAAGATTTGACCCATTTTTCCGTGAGTCTTAAACCGCTAAAAGGATAGGTCAGGCCTTGCCAAACTAAGGTTAGGAGTGCAGGAAAAAGGAAGTATTGAGAAAAACTATTCATTTTCTTTCCCCCCTTTCAAAATCAAATCGTCGATTAAGGCCAGTGGAACAAGCTCTCGCTCTCCTTCAAAACAATCATGAGAAGACTTTCGTACAGGAATATTTACCTTTTCAATTCTATCGTCCCAAGAATCAGCTCCCGCACTTGAATAACGAAAATATTCGCCTTCTTTGGGATTTAAAAAGATAAGGACCCATTCATTAACCACTAGGTTTTTAACATGGTGATTTTGATTAAGAACTTTTTCAAAAGACTCTATAGAGCATTCAATAATGAAAATAATTCTTGATGGTTCATGTATTTCCACCATTTGCCAAGGAAGTCCAAGGCGAAGATCACTGCGGTAGCCATTCATAACCCCCATTAAGGAGGTAACATTGTGAGCTTGTTTTACTCCAGCACCAAACCTCTCCGGGTCGACGTAGCTAAAATAGTATTCCAAATTGATTCCTGCACAAACCGGAATCACAGCGCCCAAAAGAGAATTTATAATTGAATTATCTTTATCCAATTTATCATCATAGGAAACAAGAAAGGCCCTTCTATCGAGAAACATCTTTTTATTACGTGAGCGTTTGCCAACTAAGCAAAAAGCATTTGTATTGTGTCCATATTCTGGCCTTGGTTGAGAAAAGTCATAGGAGCGATTCTGTGCCATCATTAAGGCCACATCTTCATTTACGTTTAAAGGGACATTCTCAAACTTTCTCATTCGCTCCTTAGCATCTAATTTTTCAACAAAATTATTTACCTCATTTAAGCGCAGTAATTGTTGACCCTCTATTCCTTCTTCAGAAAGTACTAAAATTTTGTCAGTTGATGTGCAGTGATAGCCCCCCACAAATAAGGTATCATCAGGAATAACAATATTCATCTGACGTAATCTCATTCTAATTTGGGAATCATTTAAAACCTGTGCCATTAGACGAGCATTTGGTGCCCCCTTCCCGCCAGCACAGGCTCCACAATTATAAGCTGCCCCATGGGGATTGTTCATACTTTTAGAACCATGCCCACAAAGAAAGACCAAAGGGGCCAGGTTATTTATTAGACCCGTGGTTTTAAGAAGGCTGGCCCCAGCATTTGCAAGCTGGTCATAGGAAAAGCCATGGAAAGCACGATCTTCAGCGTCCAAAAAATTTAGGCGCGTTTTCACAGCAGGAAACATTAGGCCCTTGAGAAACTTTCTCAAACGATGGACATTTTTTGGGGCAAGAGTTTCAAAAAGAAAGAGCATCAAGGTAATGGGACCTAATATGAAGGAGAGCAAACTCCCCATTAAAGGAAAATGCGCACTATGGAGTAAGAACTTCTTGAGTTTTGCAATCGACTTTAAATCAAAATTTTGATCAGGAAGGACCTCTTCAAATACATAATTTTCGGCCGTCGCTCCCAAAGGACAAAGTGCCCTAAAGTGGGCGTCTTTTATGGATCGATACTTCATATTCAGACCGAAATGACCGGCATAACCAAAAGTTTCAACTCCAGTAGAAAACTCCTCATAATACCTCCTAGTAGACTCTTCTCGGTCGTCTATACAAGTCACAACTTGAAGCCAAGGCCTTTCTGAGGACACTTCTTCACTACATTTTTTGTGACATTGAAGAAGTCTTTTAATTAAATTTAATTCATAGGCCTCCTGCCATACCCTAAACAGATTGTATTCTTGAATCTTTAAAAGAGAGTGATGTTCCTTTATAAAAAGTTCCTGAACTTCCAAATCTGACATTTTTTCTTTTATCAAATAATCATAAAGAGCTTTAACATAGGTCTCATCTTTTTCTTCTCGAAGTTTAGATTCATAAAAAACACTTGAGAGGAGATTTTTCTTACTTAAATATTGATAAGTCGCCAATTCAAAGGTGAGTACCAAGAGTATATAATCATCGATGGCGACTTTGATCTTTGTTGGATTAAAATCTGGATTTTCGGCCAAAGAGTAAACAAGAGCGCTCCACCCTTTTGATTGATGAAGTAAAGTGAACAGATAGTTTTTATAGTACTTTTTAGGAATATTAAGAGACTCAAAGAAGTGTTTTAATCCCTCAATAATGGAGTCATTCTTACTCAGCTCAAGAAAAGATTTGTTAAGTAAGTTGTTATATTCATTATTAGGAAGATAGGCCAAGAATTGTCCAAAGCTATATTTGAGCCCCTTCTCTCGCTCTTCCATCGCCCAATAGCTTGTCCCCTTATCGAAAAAAGCCGATAAGAATTTTGATTTTGCATGGGTTATTTTTGTTTTGATCTCTTCCTTAACTAACTCATCTTCACAGTGATCCCAAAAGCTTGTGACCTGAAAGTAATCCTTATAACCCTCACTTTTTAAAAGATTCTGCCTTTGCAAGAATTCATCTCGTAGAGGGTTTTTATCAACGGTAACGTCCTCATTAAAATTGATAAACATTTTGAAAGGAAAATTGTTTCCCAAAACCTTGAAGATACTCTCCTCTAAGTCTTCTTGATTAATTCTTCCACTTTTATGTTGATCCTGATACCAACCAAGAGGCATTCTGGTGTCAGCTTGATAGAGGTTTTCAGCGAGGCGCAACCCTTCAAAGAAGGACTCACTCTCAAAGGCGTGAAGAGTATTGTGATGGACGAAGTACTCGAGAGGACCCTGTTTTAAAAGCAACTCACTACACCAATGAAGTGCTTCTTCGAACTCATTTTCTTCGACTAAGTTATGTCCGAGGTTTTCCTCATCAGCTTCTCTTAACATCATTAAATTCGTCCTTACTCTAGGCCATAAATGAACATCAAACTAACTACCCTCTAAGGAAGTCAGACAATATCAAGCGAGTAAGGAAGGAGGCCCTGTTTTAAGGAAGGTAAAGTGATAACTTTGCACACCTTTTTCATGATCTATTAGGCGTACGTGTTGTGGGGAAGATAGTAATTTAAGACCATTGAGCAAGAAGCTCTCAATCCCTAAGTATTTGCCAACTTTGTTATGGGGATTAAGTCTTAGGGGAATTTCATTTTTAAATTTTTCAATTACCTCTAGTTCCGTGCAGACCTCTAATTCACTTTCGGTCGCGTAAGACCAAGTCATGCCTGACCAAGCGTTCAGGGCGAGAATAATGTTGAATAGAAGAGGTAATAGTTTCTTTTTCACAGTCTTTATATAATAAGGGAGAAACATGATTATCTAAATCATTATTAAAAGAAGTATGAATTCTGTTTTTCCGAATCATATAGATCATAAAAAACAGCACGTTATTTACCCCTCCCCTTTACGAAGTCACCATAAGTCACTAAAATCACATTAAAAATAAGGCTAACCGTATCAATACACTTGCACTGGGAGCTACCAATCACTTTCTTTTGTTCTTTGAATATTTGTCATCTTTAAAAGAGAAGAATAACCTAATGTTGATTATCAATATGCGTTTCAATTCACCTTAACTTAGTGATTTATTATGCTCAATACACTAAATTTTAAACATATTTACTATTTTTGGGTTGTCGCCTCTGAAGGCTCAATTGTTAAGGCATCAACTAAAACTAATGTATCGAGTAGTTCAATATCTGAACAAATTAAAATTTTAGAAGGAAGGCTCGGTGTAGAGTTATTTGAACGAAGTGGAAAGAACCTCATCTTAAGTACGTATGGAGAGCAAGTTTATAATGAAATAAATCCATTTTTCTATTCTACTGAAGAAATTTTTGAAAGCATCGTCAATCACAAGAAGACTAATGTTAAATTTTTACGCATTGGTGTAGCTCCAGGGATTCCAGAAGAAGAGCGTTATCACCTTACTTATCCCTATGTGGAAGATATCAATTATACAGTCCGGCTCATCCAAGGGGAAAATTCTTATTTAAAGAAGGCCTATGAAGATGGCGAGATTGATATGATCCTCTCTCTTAATAATAACCTTCTTCCAAAAAACCAGGCAGTAAGGTTTACCCTTAAAACTGAGGATCATATTTTTGTATGCAGTAAGGGTTTTAAAAAACAACTAGCAGAAGGGAGCTTTCCTAAGAATGTCCACCGAAAAAGATTTATTAACTATACAACAGACTCTGACCTTCACTTCCTCTTATATAATTTCTTTAATCCTAAAAGTGTTGTTCCATTAAGAATCGCCGAAATAGATGATATTTTTATTATTAAGAAACTTGTCTTGGAGGGGCTTGGTTTTGCCCTATTGCCTCTCCACTCAATTGAAAAAGAAATTAAGTCTGGAAAACTTCATGTGCTACATCGTTCAAAGAAGTTTAGTCTGCCGCTTATTTACTACTACAAAAAGACATTCAAAGAAGATCGTTTTAAACAACACCTCAAGAACTTAGTATGAATTAGTGTTCTATACAAAGCCTGGCCATTCATTAAATATCAATTCTATTTTTTTGTTAAAGGAATTCTTAAGTAACGAACGCCATTATTATCAGCTTTTGGTAAATGACCTGCATCGATATTGACTTGTATGCTTGGAAGTAGAAGATGAGGAGCACTCAAAGTAGCATCTCTTTCGCTACGGAATTTTATAAAATCTTCTCGACTTGTATTTTGCTTAAGGCGAATATTTTCCTTCTTTGAGGTTCCAATAGTCGACCTAAATTGCAACTCCCGTCCACCGGGTTGATAATCATGTCCTGTAAAAAAGGCCGTATCATCTGGTAAGGAGTAAAGTTTTTCACTAATAGATGCATAGAGGTCCTCTGCACTTCCCTTAGGAAAATCACAGCGACCAGTTCCATAATCTGGCATAAAGAGAGCATCACCGGTAAAGACGACTCCATCAAAGAGTAGACTTGTACAAGCAGGAGTATGGCCTGGAGTGAAGAGTACTTTAAAAGAAAGGCTTCCAGCATGAACTATTTCATCTTCCTCAAATAAATGATCAAACTGAGAACCATCTGCTTTTATATCGAGGTTGAAAACACCTTTAAAAACTTCTTGAACTAAAGTTATATTTTTACCTATCCCTACTTTGGCATGGGGTAGTTTTTCTTTTAAGTAAACAGAGGCAGTTAAATGATCAGCATGAGCATGAGTCTCAATTAGGTAATGGACGTTAAGTTCTTTTTCTTTAACGAAAACGAGTAGTTTATCTGCTTGCTTTGTTGAATAATTCCCAGAGGAATGATCATAATCCAAGACAGAATCAATGATCACAGAGTCTTTAGTTAATTCATCCCACACCACATAAGTAAGAGTAAATGTCTCAGTATCAAAAAACTCTTGAATTTTAAAACTCTCTGATACTGTCATTACTCGTCCTAGTTTCTAAGCTTTATATTTCTATAATATTTAAATATTGCCAATGATAAACATCAGCTTTTCAATTCAAGAAAGGAAACCTTCGTGTAACGCTTAACAAAGACTCCCTTTCTATTTTTTTTATGACTAAGAACAATTAATCATCAGAGTCTTGATCACCTTCGTCTTCTGAATCATTATCTTCATCATTCATCATTGCGTCTTTTCTTTTCTGTGCTTCTTCAAAGCGCTCGTCTTTTTCATGATGATCTTTACTTTCTTCTTCTTTGTGGTCATCAGCACTTCCACCGACTCCGCATGAGCCACAGTGAGCAAGAATATTTCCTGTCAACAATAAACTTAGTAATAAGAATAATAATTTTTTCATGAGGACCTCCTGATGGTACCTAGACGTATAATTTCCTAAGGTAATACTGGAGAATACCACCAGAAAAGACCAGTCAAAAAATACTTCATCGTCTAAGAGTTTTCCGCTTTGGACTTAGGGAATTTGATAACATTATAGCTTCCGTGATTATTGAAACTCAAATGAACGCTTTCCCCGGGACTAATTAAGATGTCATTACTGGCATTTAACCCTCTTGGGGCAGAGCCGCATTTTAAAATAACACTTTGCCCATCTTTGGGAACAATGAGAGAAATACTGTGGCCACCATCAATATAAGGACCAGAGAACAACGATTCAGCCAAGACAGTTCGAGGTCCCTCTCCACTAATATAGAAAGCTTGAATGGGTACAGGTCGTATTGGAATTGAATCATTTCCCCTTAACACAATCAATGAATTGACGTGAAAGAAGCCATCATTAATCGTGGCAGATTCGCTAAGATCTACATTTATCCATTCACGGCCTTCCTCATAAATTCTCATCCCTTTTATGCCCGATCGCTCCCCAATCTTTTTACTTATTTCATCCTTGGACAGGCCATCTGGCATTTCCAACTTGGCCAAAGGTAAAAAGCCGAGAGCAAGCTTAGGATCAGATGGATCTTGACCATGTGATTTTAAAAACTCATAGAACTCACGAACTAAGGACGGTGAAACCAATTTATTGGAAAACTGAATATCAAACTCGCCACCTAATACATCTAAGGGTCTTATTGCCTCAGGAAAGATATCTTCGTCTTTATCAAGAAAGACTTCCCACCAGGTTTTCCCAACCAGTCCGTAATGTAGCAGCAAGTCCCCAAATTCTATATCAAACGTAAAGTCCTTTAGGACATCGTCTGTTAACCAATACTGCTTCCGATCTAATATTTCTAAAACAATTCCTTGAGTAGAGGTTGTAAATTCCTGTGAGCGGGTAAGAGCTTCCATATCGTGAATACAATGATTGAGGTCAGATATTGCCCCCTGTCCCACGGGACTAGAGTTTTTATAAAGGTCTGAAAAATTTTTTGCATCTCCAAAAAGCACTTCAAAATGATGATGAATGACGTTTGCAAAGTCTTGGGAGAAAGTACCTTGCGCCCGTTCTTCTATCCGGTAAAGACCATCTTGATTAATGATATCGATGGCCTTGTTAAGTTTTTTTGATAAGAAGCTCATGTCCTTTGGGGAGTTTTTAAAACCAGTGAATCTAAAATAGGCAGGCTCTTTCTTTTTAAAGGACTGAAAAAGACTTCTCAGCCATAAAGTTGCATATGACTTATCAAGAACGGCCCATCTTAGTTTGAAAGGAGTATTGTCCTGTTCTCCCTTGAGAGAGTTCACAAACTCTAATTCAAGATAGGTCTTCATACATTTCCAAGTTTCTTAATGATGAATTGGCTTAGACTGCGAGCAGCAAGAGATTTTTGAACATCATGACGGTAAACAAGACAAATTCTATCCTTAAAAGTTGGTAACTTAGTGAGTTTTTCAACTTTTTTAGAATCTGCCCCCATAACGCGACCAGGAACTATTCCAACCCCAGCTCCACTAACAACCATCGCTTTAATCACTTCAAGGTTTGAAGAAGTCACCATACGTTCAAATGTAATTTTTTTCTTTTGTAGTTGGTTGAGAAGCTCTTGCGTCTGACTTAGGTCAGGTTCAGAAATTAAAACGCCCTCATTTTCCTTTTTAATTTTCTTTGATTTATAAAAGGATACTTCGTCATTGAAGAGTTCTTTTATAACTAGATCAGGGTGGCTTACGGGATTAACGACAATCCCAAAGTCGAGTTTAAAAGAGATAATTTTCTCTGTAATTTTTCTCGATAGATCATGCTCTAATTTAAGTTCCAGATTGGGGAAGTCATTTAAAATTTCCGCGCCAAAATAGGGCAGAGTATAAAGTGCAACTGAAGAATGGAGGCCAATTCCATAGACCCCCCTCACCTGATCTTCATCTTTAAGTGCATCATCCTTAATTTCCTGCCAAGCTTCTAACAACATGCGTGCCTTATAGCTCAACTTTTCCCCCGCCTTAGTCAAGACGACTCCTGACTTGGAGCGCAGTAAGAGTTGATTTTCAAAACTGGTCTCTAACCTTTTCATCGCCTGGCTCAAGGCCGGTTGACTCACCCCTAAGCGCTCTGCCGCGCGAGAAAGGTTACCCGTTTGGGCTATTTCCAAGAAAAAGTGAAGGTCATTAGCATTGGGCAGCATGGCCATATTAGGATCCTCTAGAAGTTTTAAGATTCATCAATAGTTTAAGGAATAAAGGGCAAGCAGCAAAGTCTTCAATCGATAAAAGTTATTAAGGGGTAAATTAGCCTTAATTTGATAATGTGATTTTTTGTTAAACAAGCGCACGGTGTCTCAAAAAGACCGATAAAATTCCTTATCTTCATGCCCTACATAAGTTACTATAATGACGAATTCAAAAATTTTAATATTTCTTATTCACTTTTTTTAAGGAGTGCATCCGCCATGTTTGAACGATTTTTAAAAGTCCTCACTTCTTCGGTTATAAAGAAGCAGCTGATGGGATTAACTGGCCTCCTACTGTGTGGCTTCCTTCTTACTCATTTGATTGGTAACTTTCTCATCTTTGTGAGTCCTGAAGCCTTTAATACTTATGCCTACAAGCTAACCTCTACCCCCCTTATTTATGTGGCGGAAGCGGTTCTTATGGGCATCTTCTTGCTTCACCTCGGCCTGGCCATGGTCCTCACTATTGAGAATAAAAAAGCAAGACCAGTTGGTTACTACATGAAGCAACCTACTGGAAGAGGCTCAACTTTCGCTTCTTCAACAATGCCTATCACAGGTATTGTTATTGGTATTTTTATCGTTCTTCATATAATTCACTTCAAATTCGGAGCACATTACTCGGTTACTTATGGTGACGTTGAAATGAGAGACCTCTACAGGCTAATAATTGAAGAGTTTCAAAATAAAGCCTTTGCTTTTGGCTACATTGTATCGATGGCCTTTATTGGGGTTCATATCAGCCATGGCTTTTGGAGTGCCTTTCAATCATTAGGTTTTAACCACCCTAAATACACGACCGTCCTAAGGTGCCTTTCGACGATTTATGCAATTACGATCTTTGGTGGTTTCTCGTCATTGCCTATCTACTGTTTCTTACAAGGAGTTCAATAATGACTAAAAAACTCGATGGAAAAGTCCCTGAGGGAAAAGTCACAGAAAAATGGGATAACCACCGCTTCAAAATGAAGCTCGTTAACCCTTCTAACAAAAGAAAATTTAAGGTGATCGTTGTGGGAACTGGTCTTGCGGGTGCCTCTGCATCAGCAACTCTTTCAGAACTCGGCTATAACGTTGATGCCTTCTGTATTCAAGACTCTCCGAGGAGAGCTCACTCTATTGCTGCCCAAGGTGGTATCAACGCTGCTAAGAACTATCCAAATGATGGTGATTCCGTATGGCGTCTCTTTTACGACACGGTAAAAGGTGGTGACTACCGAGCTCGTGAATCTAATGTTTATCGTCTAGCTCAAGTAGCTAACGGCATTATTGATCAATGTGCTGCTCAAGGAGTGCCCTTCGCTCGTGAATATGGTGGAACTCTTTCTAACCGTTCATTTGGTGGAGCTCAAGTTTCAAGAACATTCTACGCTCGAGGTCAAACAGGCCAGCAGCTTCTTCTAGGTGCTTATTCTGCCATGATGAAAGAAGCCGCTAAAGGCAAAGTGAAAATTCACACAAGACGTGAAATGGTTGACCTTGTTGTAGTAGATGGTAAAACTCGTGGAATTATTACCAGAAATATTGTGACTGGTGAATTTGAAAAGTGGGCCGCTGATGCTGTCTTACTTTGCACAGGTGGTTATGGAAACGTTTACTTCCTTTCTACTAATGCGATGACTTCAAACGGTTCTGCTGCATGGAAGGCCTACAAGAAAGGCGCGAACTTTGCCAATCCTTGCTTCACCCAAATTCACCCGACTTGTATTCCCGTTCACGGTGAGAATCAATCTAAGCTAACTCTCATGTCAGAGTCTCTTAGAAATGATGGCCGTGTTTGGGTACCAAAGAAACAAGGTGATAAACGCGCTCCTAATGATATTCCAGAAGAAGAGAGAGATTATTATCTTGAAAGAATTTATCCTTCTTTTGGGAACCTCGTGCCTCGTGACGTTGCTTCAAGAAGAGCAAAAGAGTCTGTTGATGAAGGTCGTGGAGTTGGTAAAACAGGAGTTGCAGTATACCTCGACTTTGCTGATGCTATAAAGAGAGACGGTGAAGATGCCGTTAGGGATCGCTACGGTAACCTTTTCACAATGTACAACCGTATTACCGATGAGGACCCGTACAAAACGCCAATGAGAATTTTCCCGGCCGTTCACTACACGATGGGTGGCCTTTGGGTTGATTATAATCTTCAAACAACTGTTCCAGGAACCTTTGCTCTTGGTGAAGCCAACTTCTCTGATCACGGTGCAAACCGTCTCGGTGCCTCTGCTCTCATGCAAGGTCTCGCTGATGGATACTTTGTTATTCCATACACTCTAGGAAATTACTTGGTTACTGAAAACCTTATGACTGACAAGGTTGGAGATGATCACCCTGAGTTTGATAAGTGTCTAAAAGAATCAAAGGATCGTTTTAGCCGTCTTTTAAATGTAAAAGGTACACGCTCAGTAGATTCATTCCACAGAGACCTCGGAAACATTATGTGGGAACGCGTAGGAATGAGCCGAAATAAAGAAAGACTAGAAAAAGCGATTAGCGAAATCTCTGACCTAAGAAAAGAATTTTGGAAAGACGTAAAAGTGACAGGAACAGATGTTGGTCTCAACGTAGAGCTTGAAAAAGCAAACAGAGTGGCTGACTTCCTAGAACTTGGCGAGCTTATGGCACGCGATGCTCTTGAGAGAAATGAATCTTGTGGTGGTCACTTTCGTGAAGAGTCTCAAACTGAAGAAAATGAAGCACTCCGTGATGATGACAATTATGCTCACGTTGCCGCATGGGAATTTTCTGGTGATGAGCAAACGCCTATCCGTAACATTGAAGAATTATCATTTGATAACGTCCCTCTTACTCAGAGATCGTACAAATAGGAGGAATACTAAATGAGCTCAGAAGAAAAACAATTGACTCTGAACCTTAAAGTCTGGCGCCAAAAAGATGGCAAAGACAAAGGCCAAATGGTTGATTATACCCTTGAAGGAGTATCAACAGATTCCTCATTCCTAGAAATGATGGACCAGCTTAATGAGAAGCTTGTTGTTGAAAACCAAGATCCAGTCGCCTTTGATCATGATTGTCGTGAAGGTATCTGTGGCATGTGCTCTCTAATGATTAACGGCCAGGCCCATGGACCTGAAAGTGAAACAACAACCTGTCAGCTTCATATGAGAAAATTCAACGATGGTGACACCGTTGTAATTGAACCATGGCGCGCCCGTGCTTTTCCTGTTGTGAAAGACCTTATGGTTGATCGCTCTGCTTTTGATGAAATCATTATGGCAGGTGGTTACGTTAACGTGAACACAGGTAATGCCCAGGATGCCAACGAGATTCTCGTTCCAAAAGAAGATGCCGATTTGGCGATGGATGCTGCTGCCTGTATTGGCTGTGCCGCCTGCGTTGCTAGCTGTAAAAACGCTTCGGCCATGCTCTTTGTCTCCGCTAAAATTTCACAACTGGCCCTTCTTCCTCAAGGTAAACTTGAGTCAGATAAGCGTGCTCAGGCCATGGTCGAGAAAATGGATGAGCTTGGTTTTGGAAACTGTACTAACGAAGCAGAGTGTGAGGCATCATGTCCAAAAGGAATTGATATCTCCAATATTGCCCGTATGAATAGAGAGTATTTTAAGTCTGCTGTGGTTTCTAAGTCATAGAGACCATGCTGGTTTATTCAAAAACCATTCAAAGTTTTTTAGTTAAAATAAAGGCCAAGACCCATTTCATCATGAAAAATGAAATGGGTCTTGATGTTCGTAAGAGCCGCTTTGTCTGGCGAGGCTTCCTGTACCCTCTTCACTTTGTTGTTTTTGAAGATCCAAAAAATCTTGGTTACTTTCACTCTGGCAGTTATCAAATTGGGCTTCATAAGAAACTCATGTATTTGGCAAAAGATGATGTTATTGAAAATATCTTACGCCATGAACTTGCGCACCTTTATACATTTCTCCTCCATGGCGAACACTTTCATGGCCTTCTTCCACATGGTGAGGAGTTTAAAAATACTTGCAAAAACTTTCGCTGGGGAGAAGATGTAAGTCGTGCTTACTCTATTCTAGAAGAAGAAAATTTGGCATCACCAAACAATCCAGAGTTTGAGAAAATCAAAAGTAAAATCGAGAAGTTAATGGCACTCTCTCAAAGTGAAAACCCACATGAAGCAGAAGCCGCGACGATAAGGGCCAACAGTTACCTTATCAAATATAATCTGAAAAATTTAAATTGTAGTGAAGACGAACTCAGTGAAACTGTCGTTCTATCCGCTTATCGTGCAAAAAGACTGAATGCTACAATTAATGGTCTATACGACATTCTCCAATATTTTCACGTCCAACCTGTCCTTAATCGCAACCGCGAGGGCGTCAGCATCGACGTGGTGGGAAGTCGCTTAAATGTAGAAATTGCCGACTATATGGCAAAGCATATTGCTTTGGAATTTGAACGGCTTTGGGATATCGCTAAAAAGAAGAATCAATTTAAAGGCCTTAAGAAGAAAAATAGCTATCTACTCGGCTTGGCCCAAGGCCTTAGTGAAAAGTTGCGCCTAGAGCGTCAGGGATTACAGTCCTCACCCCAAGGAAAGGACCTGATGGTCCTCGAAAATCAACTAAAAGAACGAGTCCGCTTGGCCTTTCCGAGACTTTCTCGCCAGCAATCTTCATCTGCAACACTAGATCAAGGGGCGATGGCAAAGGGAAAAAATGATGGGCGCAATATAAAGTTACGCCCCGGTGTATCTCAAGGAAATAAAGGCAAACTTCTGGAGTCTTCATGAATCTAACCTCTCAAGAACTTTTAAGCCTCTTTAAGAATATGTGTGAGTTTGACCGCACCTTAGGCCTTGATTTAAGAGTGAATGAAAGTGGTCATTTAGAATATGACTTAGAAGTTCAAGAGCAACATACAAGCCGTCCCGGTATTTCTCATGGTGGTGTTTTGGCGGGTATGATGGATGCTGTTCTTGGAATTACGGCATTAGAGAAGGCCGTGAGTATTGGTAAATTATGTTCGACTGTTGAATTTAAAATTAATTTTCTCCAGCCAGCTAAAGTTGGAGATCTATTAAGAGGCAATGCCAAAATAGATTTTGTCGGAAAAAGCCTCGTCGTGACAAGCGGGGAAATACTCAGTCAAACAACAATTGTTGCCAAAGGACAGGGTACCTTTAATCTCTACGATTTAGATCAAGAAAACTTGAAGAAGTATTTACCTTAAAATTCCCACTTAAATACCTAAAGTACTTAAGTTTTCTTCTGCCGAAATTAAATCAAGGCCAGTTTTTAAGATTATTCTAATGAAAATTAATTTAATTACCGTTAAGCTTACATCCAAGGATAAAAGCCAATGACAATGAATCGAAAGTTTATAACAACTTGTACACTTACCTTTAAGGCCTTTGACTTTGATGTCACTATGTCTGAAGGTAAATCCACACTCTGGAACTTTATTGCCTATAATCCTAATAATCAAAAGCGATATGCAGTTTTTTGTACACCATCAGTCAGCAAGGTTAAGGGGCTTATTAAAGTTGCCCTCAAGAAACTTCCTGCAGATCACCGACTCGTCGTAGTAGCACAAACAAATTCCGATCAAGAACTTAAGGAGGCCAACGAGCTAAATTACTGCCTAGTCTCTTTGACTACACTTGATGAATATGGCCAAGAAATGCTCGAAGTCCGCGAGGTTGAAGCAAGCTCTCAATCCGGAAACAATCCATCGCATGAATTGACTGTTAATGATCAGTTAAATGAAGTTAATGAAGTTAATGAATCGAATGATTTCCTTGATAAAGTAATTAACAAAGACAAGCTATTCTAATGCAGGCCTTTATTTTTATCGCAACCGTCGCCTGCGGTATCTACTTTCTCCTATTTGATAGAGAATCCCCTATCGCCGTTACTATAGCAGCACTTTCCCCTCTCGGTTTCGCCGCATTATTTCTTCTACGATTTTTTACTGAAAAGAAAAAGAGAAAAGAAGAGAGAGACCAGATCGGTCCAAGAATTAAAAAGAAGTTTAAAGATCCTAATGACTACATAAAAGATAATTCTTAAACCTGTTTTTTATCGGGTCCAAAGAGCCATTTATGCTGCTGACCAACCACTCGAAAGGGTCCACCAACTTCTTCATTCCACTCAATCACGTTCTGAAAACGTTCCAAGGGAAAATCTTCGCCTAAATTATAACTCGGAGTAAGAAACCAAGAGAAGTTATGACCTTCAGGAAATAACTCATCTCTAAAATTGTAAGTGGCTTCAAAGTCCTCTCTAGTTTCTATGACTGCTTTTATTTGGAATTTACCAAGATACTGCTCATGCAATTTTTTAAATAGATCTCGGTTTGGACGCACATGAGTTGAGGGCGTTTTAAAATCAAAAGATATAAAATTAACGAGATCAAAAATTTCAGGAACGATTCTTGTTCCTGCTGCTTCAATATTAATCCAATAACCTCGCCCCTTAAGTTCTTTTACAAGTTCAAGAACGCTAGGAGTATTTTTTGGATGAAGGGGGTCACCACCAGTAATGCTGACTCTTTTGGAGTTACCAATGTCTTGTTTTATAACGGCAGCGAGAACCTCGCCCATGGCCATTGTTCCAGTCAGAGGAAAGTCCCAAGTATCTTTGGAGTCACAATTCACGCAGCCTATCGCACAGCCTTGAAAGCGTACAAAGACCTGAGTCTGGCCTAAATTCTGGCCTTCTCCTTCCGTTGCGCGATAAATAGAATTTATAGACAGTGGGGTGTTCATGACACGGGTTATAACATGCTCTCGGGAAAGTTCCTAGTCCCTTGAAACCAATTATAGGGTTCCCTTAAACCTTTTACCCACCACACCATGCCAGAAGAACACGGTAGCGGTCTTTTAAGCTGTTATCACTTACCTT
>Ga0129324_10000053_pt1 | contig 72154 bp, 77 predicted proteins | sample CPBDNA_7_FD_96879 | JGI IMG/M metagenome (GOLD analysis project Ga0129324, IMG submission 96879) | Freshwater to marine salinity gradient microbial communities from Chesapeake Bay, USA - CPBay_Spr_15_0.2_DNA | ecosystem: Environmental > Aquatic > Marine > Coastal | place: USA: Chesapeake Bay... | reverse complement strand
TATAATCAAAGGAGGATACATTCAGCGCATGGTGTCTCACCAAGACAGTTTGCAGAGAAATACCAAGCTGATGTATGATGCAAAGACTTAGAAAAGGTGTCTTAATTTTGGGGTACCTTCCACTTTGTCGATGGAAATGGACGACTTGCTAGAACGTTATTTTACTGGAGTTTGTTAAAGGATGGCTACTGGGGTTTTACCTATCTGCCGATATCTAAAGTCATTAAAGAATCAGATACTCAGTATGGAATGTCTTATGTTTATTCGGAACAGGATGATAATGACTTTACTTATTTTTTAGATTATAACGTAAGGAAAATTGAGTTAGCTCTTAAAAACTTTAGAGAGTACGTGACTCGTAAAACAAATGAGCAAGTGGTAATGAGAAATAATTTAGTTGATGGACATGGCTTAAATGAGAGACAAGTTATGTCGTTGCAATACTTACATGCAAACATGGAAGAATTTATCACAACAGCATCGTATCAAAAGATAAATAACATATCTGGTCCTACCGCAGCTAAAGATGTAAAAGAATTGACTCAAAAAGGTTTTGTCAAAAGGGTTAAAGTTGGTAGGCAGGTTAAATATTATCCAGAACAGAGGATAAAAACTATTTTTAAAAGGTAATTTTCAAACCTCGTACTCCTGGTTATTTGCCCAAAGGCACAACAAATCGAAAACTAAATTCAGTATAGTCGTTACATTCCTTTCTCTATTTAATTAAGTTTCTTTGTCACCAACCATTTGTCCCAGGACCTCTTAGTCGCCTTCGTACTCCTTAATCGCGTCCATAAACTTCTTGCCGAATTTTTTGAGTTTCTTTTCTCCTACACCATTTATCTTTAGGAAGGCGGCTTTGGTTTGGGGTTTGTTGACGCACATGCCGCGTATAGCTTTGTCGCCAAAGACGATGTAGGGAGCCACACCTAGGCGTTGGGATTCTTGCATGCGTAACTGTTTTAGCACGTCGAATAGGTCGGTGTCGTATTCGCCGTCGCTATCGATGTGACCATCACGCTCGGCTAGGTATGAGTAGCCCGGGGTGCCGGGTGACGAACTGGCTTTTGCAGCTGCTTGTACTGGTACTAGCGGGGCAAACTCTACACACTGGTCGCAGTTCTGACAGTTGTGTTCGGTGTAGTCCTCATTGAAATACTGGAGGAGGAATTTGCGACGACAGGAGTCGAGCTTGCCGTAGTCAAGAGTTTGGTCGAGGTTGTGTTGGGCCTGTCTTTGCTCATCGGGGTCACTCATCTGGCTGATGAAGTAGTCTTGTTTGAATTTGTCGGCGGTAGAGAATAGCAACACGCAGCGGGCAGGGAGGCCGTCTCTGCCGGCGCGGCCGGTTTCTTGGTAGTAGCCTTCGATTGATTTGGGGAGGCTGTGGTGGATCACCAGGCGCACGTCGGGTTTGTCGATCCCCATACCAAAGGCAATGGTGGCGACCATAATATGGATGTCGTCCCAGATGAATTTATCCTGGTTCTCGCGTCGCTGGTCGGCGGTTAGTCCGGCGTGGTACGTACCCGCGTTGTAGCCTTCGGCGTTTAGTTTGCGAGCGAGGTTTTCGGTGTCTTTGCGGGAAAAGCAGTAGATGATGACGCTTTCCTGTGGGTGTAGTTCGATGAGCGACAGGATAGTGCCAAATGATTCTTTTTTCGGGAGGACTTCGTAGCTCAGATTAGAACGGTTAAAGCTAGAGGTGAAAATGTGTGGCTTGGGTAGGTTGAGCTGCTTGACGATGTCTTTGCGAACAGTTTCCGTGGCTGTGGCGGTCAGCGCGATTATCGGGATGGTGGGGAAGTTTCCCCGCAGCTTGCTGAGGTTACGGTAGTCAGGCCGAAAGTCGTGACCCCATTCAGAGATACAGTGCGCCTCGTCGATAGCAAATAAACTGACTGGGAGTTTATGCAAGAGTTCGGCAAACTGCGGCACACCCAGTCGCTCGGGGGCGATGTATAGCAGTTTAGTTGTGCCGTCAGTCACATCGCGCAGGATTTGGACCTTTTCGTCTGGGGTCAGAGTACTGTTGAGATACGCTGCGTTGACGCCATTGGCACGAAGTGCGTCAACCTGGTCCTTCATCAGGGAAATCAGCGGGGAGACGACGATTGTTAGTCCGTCTTGCATCAGGGTCGGGAGCTGGAAACACAGTGACTTACCACCACCGGTTGGCATCAGCACGAGGCAGTCTTCTTTCTCGAGCACCCGCGTCACAATTTGCTCCTGCAAGGGGCGGAATTTGTCGTAACCGAAGTGTTTTTTGAGCGTTTGGTACATGATAGTAGTTCAGTATCTCATGCCTGGGCTTTGTCGTCACATTTAGCATGCATATCTGAGGTAGCAGTACAGAAAATTACCTCAACGTCATGCTATGTTACTAGCATGTCTGTACTACACATACTGCTCGGTATCCTCGCTGCAATTAACGTATTCTCTTTCTTACTAATGGCTCGCGATAAACGTAGGTCTATCCGCGGTAGCGGGAAGACTCGTACCCCAGAGGGAAAGTTATTTTTCCTAGCAACTATATGTGGAGCAATTGGTGTCTACCTTGGCATGCTAGCCTTTCGTCATAAAACTAAAAAATGGTACTTTCAAATCGGGATCCCACTGCTCATTCTGCAGAATGTAGCTAGCGTATATCTAGCTGTCGAATTATTGCCGATATTGGACATGTAGGTTATTTTACAAACAATGCTGGATAAAGGGTTGTACCAAGCATCAAGAGAGTGGCTGATCATTTGGTGCCATGAACTCGCTCGCTGAGTATGATGACAGATCCAGCAGTACCCCGCGTTACTTAGTGGCGCGGGGTTCCTTGTGTCGCCTGTTCATCACTTACCTAGATGTATCATGTTGTTATATACAATGGTAACCCGCCAATTCAGGGACAAATGGCGGGATTAGGGGTTTTAGGGGCTCATGTTAAAATACTTGGTAAATACTAGCTATTGTTATTACCTCTATTCTTATTTACCTATGAACAAAATTGTCTGTCCGAATTGTAAAACTGCGTTTGATATGGATGAAGCGGGGTACGCTGATATCCTCAAACAAGTCCGTGATGACGAGTTTAGAAACGAGCTGGCCGAGCGAGACCGGCGATTTGCAGACGAGAAGGCAAGTGCTATAGAGCTTGCAGAAGAAAAAACTAAAAGTGCGCTTCGTACCGAATTCGTAAAGCTTCAGAAAGAAAACAGCGAGAACGAATCAAAAAGGAAAGCAGAGATACAGAGACTAGAAGCCAAGGTAGCAGCCTCTGAAACAGAGCAAAAGCTGGCTCTAACAGAAGCTCTAGCCACACTAGAAAAAGAACGTGATAGCTTAGCGTATGAGCTCAAGACTAAGGATACCGAAAAAGAGTTGCTAGAGACTTCTTTAACGAGCAAGTATGAAACTCAGTTAAAGAGTAAGGATGAAATGATTGAGTACTACAAAGACATGAAAGCCAAGCTGTCTACTAAGATGGTAGGCGAAACCCTCGAGCAGCATTGCGAAACCGAATTCAACCGACTACGGGCGACTGGCTTCCAAAACGCCTACTTCGAAAAAGACAATGATGCAGCTGGCGGGAACAAAGGTGACTATATCTATAAAGAAAGTGACAAGGAAGGCAACGAGATCACCTCAATCATGTTTGAGATGAAAAACGAGAACGACACCACAGCCACCAAGCATAAAAACGAAGATTTTCTCAAAAAGCTAGACAAGGACCGCAATGATAAAAGGTGTGAATACGCTGTGCTCGTGAGTCTACTCGAAGCAGATAACGAATGGTATAACACGGGTATTGTCGATATGTCACACAAATATCCCAAAATGTATGTCATTCGACCACAATTCTTTATCCCGATGATTACCATACTACGCAATGCGGCGATGAATTCTTTACAGTACAAAGCCGAGCTATCGCTGATGAAAAACCAAAATATAGATATCACTAATTTTGAGGATGACATTAACACCTTTAAGGAGGGCTTTGCCAAGAACTACGACTTGGCTTCGCGTAAGTTTAAAACTGCTATTGATGAAATCGATAAAACAATTGATCATTTGCAAAAGACCAAAGATGCACTACTATCTTCTGAAAATAACTTGCGGTTGGCCAACAACAAAGCTGGCGACCTCACGATCAAAAAGCTAACCCGGGGTAATCCAACCATGACAGCGAAATTTGCTGAACTGCAAGAAGAAGAGGATTAGAACAAACAGAAAAAGGAAAGCTACGTTAAAAGATGCTACCATGCTAGTACTATGGAAATTGAAATTGGACACTATATTTTAAACCCGCAACAGCAGGGAAAAGCCAGTGGAGGTAACTATGAAATTCACAACGCAGACACCTGTCCACACCTGCCTGATCAGACCCACGCACTCACTTTGGGACACTTTAATAATTGCCAACTTGCGATTGATGAAGCAAAGCGACGGGTGCCAAAGTGGGCTGACCTGATTGATGGGTGTGCCTGGTGCTGTCCAAAGTGCAATAAGGACTAGTGCTGCATTGCAGCAGGCTAAGTTCGTAACCCGGAAGGTCTGTGTGATTTGCTATACTAGAACTATGAGAAAATTTCTAATTGTTTTGTTGGGTGTAGGGATGACGTTGCTGGTTTTAGGGTTTGTTACGTATCAATATGCCTTTGCACCAACTGAATCACCAATTACTAATACCCCGGTAGCAGAAATTGCAGAGATACAAGTGCTTGCCACAGACCTGACGGTGCCATGGGACGTTGCGCAGCTACCAGACGTCGACTTGCTGGTGACCGAGCGTACTGGTGATCTGCTGCGGATTGTACCAAATGGTGAGATCGCCCGGCTCACGGTGCCAAAAGTAGCACCAGCCGGAGAGGGTGGACTAATGGGGGTGGTATTACACCCGAATTTTGCCCAAAATAAGTGGATTTACTTGTATCGCACAATCGAAACTGCCGCCGGACGTGACAACGAAGTAGTGCGCTTTGTATACAATGACGACCATACACTGAGTGATGAAACTATCATTATTACCAATCTGCAAGGAGCGACGTATCATGATGGAGGTGCGATATCATTTGGTCCCGACGGTCTGTTGTACATTGCTACTGGGGATGCGGGTGACCCGAGCTTAGCGCAGAACCTGAACTCTCTAGCCGGTAAGGTATTGCGTGTGAGTGACACCGGCGCTATACCTGCCGATAATGTATACGACACAGCTGTGTATTCCATCGGACATCGCAATCCTCAGGGGTTGGCATGGGATACAGAAGGCCAGTTATGGTCGACCGAACACGGACGCTCAGGTTTACAAAGTGGCTATGATGAACTTAACCGCATCGAACCTGGCGCCAATTACGGCTGGCCTGAAAGTGAGGGTGATACGGTTTTGCAAGGCACTATTGGGCCTGTGGCTCACTCAGGAGCAAACGACACCTGGGCTCCGGCTAGTTTGGCAGCCGATGGAGACACCTTCTACTTTGCCGGTCTTCGCGGTGAACGACTATATAAAGCAACATTAAATCTAGATCGTGAATCAGTCGAGTTAGAAGCATTTTTTACACAAGAGTACGGACGACTACGAGCAGCTCGGATATTTGGTGACACGCTATACATAACCACAAGTAATCGAGATAACCGAGGTGAGGTTACAACTGGAGACGACAAGCTGATTGCTGTTCCACTAGAAGTACTTGGGGAGTAGCTCCGACTAATTATTAAGCGTGCTACACTACTCATCATGCCGAATCTACATTCTACAGCGGGATCACTAGGAAAGACGGTCACCCAGATAATTCATTTTACCAACGGTAATAAGCGAACCTTTAGCGGCATTCTCACAGAATCAATTAAGCAAGGCGAGTTTACCAAAATGCAGTTAAGTGATGGTCGGTTGCTTATGGTTAACACAGCCAATGTCGACTGTATTGAAGTTTTTAGTGAAGCGGTTGACCAGCAACTCCGGGATTAACGCTAAATGAATAACAATGAGGTACAAAAATCAGCACTGGGTGCTGTTTTTTTGTGACTTTAGCAACTTAATCTTTATCATCCTCAAACGCTGGCAAGTGTGAACGTTAGTCAGACACTAGCGATGTCAGCTTTTGGTAGGTGTCATGATGGTCAGTTACAGCAACAGTTTCAATCACACCAATCACGGCTTCGTCGTTACCACCTGGATAAAGGCCGTCACCAAAGTAAATGCAGTCAGCATTCTTCCAACCCTTGAGATCAATCAAACGCTGCACATTGGTGCCTTTGTGCCGATCTTTGTGTATGTAGTCGTACGAGGTTGAGCCTCCAATTTTAACTACCAAATCCTCAGACTCAAACGGTACTTTCTCTAGCAGGGCGAACCGCTTTTGTAAATCTGGGTCGTAAGCCCTCTTTACCTCGACAGGGGCTTGATTACCAACCGGGCTGAAGGTTATTTGTGCTCCACGGTCTTCAATGGGCATCCATTCTGGATTAGGTTTTTGATCTAGCTCGGCAACTAACTTTTCTATATGTGTGAGAATTTCATTTCGATAGCTATCTTCAAGTGGAAAGTTCCACAGCTCAGCACCATCGGTATTAACACCATGATTACCGTTCTGTCCAAGTGTTATAGCAGGGAGGTTATTACTCTGCCACTTAATTTTTTCTACGTCTTGGCCTGAAACTATGATTATGTCTTGCTCTAAATAATCAAGTAGCTTGTACATGTCTGGCAAAATAGGTTGTCTAGATGGAGCGACAGTTTGATCCATGTCAAAAAAAAGATGTTTGTATTGCATATACTAGGTAGTGTACTTTTAATACCCACATGAAGCTTCAACAGGTTGTGTAAAAGTGCTGATCTAACCTGCTAAGATACTGGTATGACTACATTTATTTTACTTGCAGGAATTATGCAATCAATATTTATTTCGCTTGGGGTGGGATCTTCGACTCTCGCTATTGCTAATTTCTTTGCAGCGATTGCTGACGGGACTATTGATGAAACTGAACGTCGGATGATGGGTATTGTGTACGTTGTGCTGCGAGTGGCAATGGTAGGTATTTTGGTTGCAACCATTGCCTTGCATGCACCTGCAGTCATTACCATGGGCCTGGCGGGTGTGAGTACCTTTATGTGGGCGCAGTTCGTGGTTTTGGGTATGCTGTACACCAATGCAACCTTGATGACTAAACGCTTGATGCCAAGTACCTTTGGGCCAGGTTTGCAAGCTGGTAGCTGGTACACCTTGGGCATTATGATGGCGCTGGCATTACAGGGATTGACTGACTATACGTTATTACAGTTTGTTCTCGGGTATATCGCAGTACTGATACTGGCAGTTGGTGCAGTTAATGGGGTCATGGCGTATTTAAAGTCTAAGAAGTAGCTGCGCTTTCCTGGTTACTCAAATATCACAAAAGCCGCTCTATGAGCGGCTTTTGTCATGGCAACCTCTATATATTACTCAACTGTGCCTGGGTTGCGAGCGTAGAGAATAGGAATCAAGATCAAGGTGATCACCACCGAGAATACCAGTCCAAACATCACCGCGTAGGCCAGTGGTGCCCACAGGTCACCAGCGTAGGTAAGTGGCACCATACCAATGACTGTTGTGGCAGTGGTAAGCAGAATCGGTCGTAATCGATTGCCAGCTGCATCAAGTACAACTTCTTTGATCGGTTGTTCGGGCTTGTTTCGTCTATTTTGATTCATCATATCAATCAAAAGAATTGAGTTGTTCACGACGATTCCGGACAAGGCGATGAATCCCATGATAGAAGGGAAGGACAGAGGGTTCATACTCAAGGCTAGACCAAAGAAGATTCCGATCAACGAGTACGGCAGGATCGATAGTACGTAACGAGTATGCAAGTATGAATTGAACTGTAATGTGAGTACACCAATCATCAGTGTCACCCCGACCAGTAGTGCCAGAAGCATCTCGGCAAAGGCTTGGTTGGAGTCTTCTGACTCACCACCGCCGGTGCTAATTTCAACATTAGCTGGGATATCGAGTTGCTCATTTATGGCAGCTAAAGCTTGGGTTTGGACTTCTCGGGCGTTACCAGCAGCTGTAACATCAGCAGTTAATGAGACCACTCGTTTACCACCTTCGTGGTTGATCACTGAGCTTGATTCACGGAGCGATATGGTTACCAATTCTGATAACGGAGTAGTACCAGATTGGGTTGGGATCAAGATCTGCTGTAGTGAATCAATTGATATAACGTCAGCATTTTCTGCGTTGATAGTGTCAGAGTTAGCTACATTAAGCTTAACCACCACCGCAATATCCTCGGTCAGGGTTGTGAGAGTGGTAGCTTCGGTGCCAAATACAGCGGTGCGAGCAATTTGTGACACCTGGGTAGGTGATAACCCAAGCGACGCGGCCTTAGCTCGATCTAGTTCTAGTACGAATTCCGTACTGTTATTATTAGTACTGGTTTCAACATTGACTGTGTTGGGGATTGACTGTAGTACTAGCGACGCACTGTTGGCGAGCTCTGTAATCTCGGCTAAGTCATCACCGAGGAACTTGACCACGATAGCAGCACCAGTTGGAGGCCCGTTAGTTGGCTGATTGACGGTGATCGTGAGATCTCGTAGTGGTGCTACTTGGGTACGTAAATCTTCAACTACAGCCGTACTGTCGAGAGTTCGGTTATCGGTTAATGAAACAAAGATATTGGCAAACTTTTCTCCACTGCCACCACTACCAAACTGACTACCTGATCCAACCGTTACGGTAAATGATTCAATATAGTCTAATCCATACAACACATCCTCTACACGCCGCACGGCGATATCGGTAGTTTCTTTGGTGGTACCTTCTGGATTTTCAATTTCAATTACAACAAAGTCCACATCAGACTGTTCAAAGAATTCAACTTGAACGGGATTGATTACTGGAAAAATCTTGCTGGTACCAAAGTATGATGCTCCAATAATAACCACTGTTAGTGGCACCCAGACCAAAGTCCGGACAAAGGCACTCCAGCCAAACTTGGCTTGCCAGCGGTAGGTTTGCAAGAGCATGACATACACCAGTGGTGCCGCCACGAGTCCAGCTACTAAGTTTACCGCCAGGAACAGAGAGAATACCAGGCCGGCAAATAAGGCGGATAAAAACCGATACTGCTTCTCTTTGCTATCGAGGATTGGTGTAATGATGCCTCGGTACCAGTTTTCTAATCGTCTTGCTTGCGCAACTTGTTGCTGCTCTAACTTTGACATACTGGTTCGTTTCAGGAAGGTTGTTGCAAATAACGGCAGAATAGCCAAGGCAACAAACAGTGACGCAAACAGCAAGAAGATCAGTGTGAATGGGATACTAGAAATAAACTGTCCGATGATACCAGTCACAATAAACAGTCCGGCAAACATAGAAACGGTAGTCAATGTTCCAGCAATCAGCGGGGTAGAGAACTCGTTAATGGTTTCAATAGCGGCCTGCTTTTTGTCGATTTCAGGATTGTCTTTCATTTTGCGGTTGATTCCTTCAACCATCACAATAGCCGAATCAACCAAAATACCGATACCAAGAATCAAAGCGAACAGACTGAGGAAGTTGATCGTGTTACCAGAAAAGTACAACCCAATAAATCCAAATAGGAATGACAAAGGAATAGCTAACCCGGCGAGCAACCCTTCACGCCAACCAATTGCAATTACTAGCAGTAGTACCACCAGGATGACCGTCTGTAGTCCTGAGGTTGAAAGTTGAACTAGGTCGCTTAAAATATCAGCACCAGCATCAAGTACGACCGACGTTTCAATCCCGTCCAGGAGTTCGCCGTCGGCCGTTACTTCTTGAACACGCTCATTTACTGCGCTAGTAATTTGAGTAATGTCGCCTCCAGACTGCTTGAAAACGTTAAAAGAAATTGAGTTTCGAGATGGTTCACCGCCGACACTAAGACGTGAAAGAGTACTGGCTGGAGCCAACCCATTTTCTACAATCGCTATATCACGAATGTACACCGGTTGACCGTTACGACTGGCAATCGCAATATTAGGTAGCTCTTCAGCGCTAGGAATGTCGCCATCAAATGCAACATTAAATGAAATGCCGTCGTTAATTATCTGACCAATTGGAAAGGTTTGGTTTGCACTACGTAGCGCATTAGTGATTTCATTTAGAGATAGATCATACTGAGCCAGAGCTGTTTGATCAATCAAAATAGTAACCTCACGGTCACGCACACCTTGTAGTTCTATTCGAGAAACACCAGCTATTTGCTCGATCTCGCGCTCGACCTCAGTACCTAACTCAGCAAAAGCTAAATCTGACAAGTCAGCTGCCAATGCTACGGTTAAAATTGGTTGGTCAACAAAGTTAACCTCTGACACAAATGGTTCATTAGCATCAGCCGGAAGCTCTTGCTTGATGGTGTCTACTTGATCTTTGAGAGACTGAATTGACTCATCAAGGTCAGCATCAGCTTCAAACTCAACACTGACACTTGATACGCCTTCTCGTGAAGTTGAAGTGATTTGTTTGACGTTCTCAAGACTGGTTAAGCCACGTTCAATTTCATTGGTAATTAAAGTTTCAATATCTGCTGCTGGTGCACCAGGAAACACTGTATTAACAATCCCTAGGGGTATGATGACCTCTGGAGCTGATTCTTTGGGGATAGAGATGAGGCTGTACGTCCCTACGCCGATTAAGGCTATAAGAAATAGGTAGGCGAACTTGTTATTGCGAATGAAGAATTCCCACATAATTATCGAATTACTTCTACTTCGGTTGCAGCTACTAAACCGCGCGCGTCTGCCACAAATTCATCTTTCATTGACAGTCCATCGACAATTTCCACTGATCCACCGCGGACAGTACCTAACGTAACTGGTCGCTCAACTAGCCTGTTGTCTTCGATTACAAATACAGAACCATCACTCAGGGCGAACTTAACCGCACTGAGTGGAATAATGACTTGACTGATAGTGTCTCCAGCAACTTCTTTGTTAACGCGGACTGAATCACCGTTTTGTAGATCTTGTGATTCACTCGCAATTCGAACTTCTGTTTTACCAGTTCCGGCATTCACCGCCGGGGCGATTTGCGTCACTGTCCCGGTGAACTGTCCGTCTAGGGTAACCGTGTCACCAATAGCAAACACTTCACGGTCGCTCTCTCCAATAAAAGTGATAATCTCAAGAGCGTTGTTGTTAGCAACTAAGGCAACCTGAGCAAACGAGTTAACAAAATCACCAGTTCTGATATCGAGCGAGTTTACTGTGCCACTGATAGGGGTCCGGATTATTGTCTTAGCAAGGGTAGCCTGAGCTGCGCGGAGCGATCCTAGGGCTTGCTTTATCTGTGCGTCAGCGGCAGAACTGTTGCCATCACTGACCACTAATTGAGCACGATCAATACCTTCACGGGCTGTATCGAGATTAGTTTGTGCAGTATCAATTTGGGTTTGAGTCTGAATTAATGAATTACGTAAACCATTAAAGGTAGTACTAAAGGCTTGCAACTCTGCATCTGTGTAGCGTGAATTGTTGCCTTGTGAGTTTAATACACTTATGAATGTATCTACATAGTCTCGTGCCTTAGTTACTTGTGCAGAAGAGTACTCAAGTTCGGCGTCGAGGTCACTGGTAATTGAAATCGAGTCTACTCGAGTCTTCCAGTTTGGTAGTAGTGTTTGATACTCAACTCGTGCACCATTGAGTTTTTGGGTAGATCCAGCACCATCTATACGCAATCCAGGCACTGTACCACTCGGGTTTGAGAAAAACTGATCGCTATTATTGAACACCACCCCTTCAACTGTTGCGTAGGCCGTCTTATTGATTGCTACGGCTCCATTTTGAGCATTTCGCAACCGCGTAGCAGCCTCATCGGTCCCAACTCCACTTTGAGCATCTGCTGCCAATGCCTGGGTTCGAGCTGCCACCGCAGCGTCATATGATCCTTCGGCTTGGAGTACAGCAGCTTGCTGACTAGCGTTCTCGAGCGTTGCGATGATCTGACCAGCAGCTACTGAGTCACCAAGACCAACTCGCACACCAGTTACCCGTCCAGCTGTCTCGGTGGTTACTGAAGCTTCTGAAAAAGCCCGAACCGTACCAATTAAGTTGACAGTGCTGTTACCAGCATACTGGGTAGCAGATGTGACAGTCACCACAGGCAGTGATGGCTTAACAACTTCTTCAGCTTCACTAGCTCCAAGGCCATAAATTATTCCTAAAATAGCCGCTACAACTAGGACTAATAGAGCAAGCTGCACCGGCTTTCGACCCAGCCACATCCGAGTTTTGTTTATTACGTTCATATTATGAATAGTCTAAATTAATCGCGATAAATTACCACATAAATTGGGTTTTGTCCATACTAATACGCATCTGTGCTCATTTTATTTCTATGGTAGAATCATGCGCATATGTTTGGAAAATTAAAAAATATGGCGATGAAGAAAGTTCTTCAGTCGCAGATGAAAAATGTACCAGAAGATCAACAGCAGATGATCATGGAAATGGTGGAAAAAAAGCCAGAGTTATTCCAGAAGATCGCTACAGAAATGCAGGCCGAGCTTAAGACTAACGGCAACAACCAAATGGCAGCCGCGACCAAAGTGCTTCCAAAGTACCAAGCTGAAATCATGGAAGTTATGAGTCCTGAAATGAAAGAGAAGCTGGCCAGCATGATGGGAGGGCAACAAACTGGGCAATTCAACCCTAACGGAACGATTCGACAGTAGTATCTATCAACACTTAGCAATCAACAGGCCGGCTCCATTGGAGCCGGCCTTTGCGATACAATTGAAGCATATGAAATCTAAAAAAATTGTAGTGCTTTGCGGTAATCCAGACTCAGACAGTTTTACTGGAGCTGTTCTCGATCGCTATCAAGCTTCAGCCGAAGACGCCGGTCATGAAGTTAAGCGTTACAACATTGGTGAAATGAACTTTGACCCAATTTTGCACAAAGGCTACAAAGAAATCCAACCGCTAGAGCCAGACTTGCTCGAACTACAAGCCGCCATTACCGAATGCGACCACCTGGTAATTGGGTACCCAAACTGGTGGTGCACAATGCCAGCCAGTCTTAAGGGTCTGTTTGACCGTGCGTGGTTACCTGGTTTTGCTTTTAACTTCAACAAGCAAACCAAGAGAGTCGAGGCACACCTGACTGGAAAAACAGCCCGAGTGTATGTACTGTCCGGTTCACATACTCCATTCAAGACCTGGTGGCGCTTTGGTGACTACACCAACGAAATCCAGTACGGTATCCTCGAATTTGCCGGAATAAAAACCCAAGTAACTACCTACGGCCCTTGCGAAAAAGTGACTGATACCTGCCGAGCAAAGTGGATCAAATCCGTCGAAGCCCACGGAAAAGCGGGAAAGTAGGGTTGACTATATCATTTTTAAGTAGTATAAAAATGCTAGAAACCTAGCTTGACCTAAGGAGGGTTACATGAAGCTTTCGCACACGCACAACTTCCTGAGTCTATTAACAGGTTGTCTTATACTGGCTGGTTGCGCTAGTCCAGGCTACCGGCCATCATCTCAAGCCTACGGTGCTGTAGACTCACTGCTCGACATTGAGTACGCAGGGCAGTATATGATCAACGGATTTAACCCCTGCGGTTCAGCTCAAAAAGAGAAAGCGTCGTCTTACGACGCTAGGCTCCAGCTGGACCGGAAGGGTAATATCGTCCCGCAAGCGGACATTAGGACCGGCGCCACATGTTAAAATCGCTGCTGCGACTCACTCCGTCTTGTCTCGTATTGACGGCCAGTTGTTCAATGTCGAGTGATTACTACGACTACAGCAGATACGCACCAATGATTGCTAAAAATGCAGGTAGCCGTCTGTCCTGCAGCAGCAAGTACGATCTCTCTCTCAGTGTTAAACCACAAGGAAAAACTGGATCGTCAGTATCAGCTATCGGAAACTGCTAACTTAAGTCAGCCCCAACGGGCTGATTTTTTATACTTACTACTCATGCTACACTTGTTCTCATGCAACCTTCCTATGGCCGCGAACTGGCTAGTGTGATTACCAAATCAGTTTTTACTATTGGTACATTTCTTACGATTATTATCCTGACCATCGCTGTACTAACAGTTCAGTTTGACGATCAGACGTTTATCAGCGACGGCACCTGTAACATCGCCGTTCTGCCTATTGAAGGAGTGATTTTACCCTACACGGGCTTAGAAGGATTTGATCTAGTCATCACCCCAGAAATCGTCAACGCTTTTATGGATGCTGCCGAAGAGGATGACAATATCGATGGTGTACTAATCGAGATCAACTCACCAGGAGGAACACCGGTAGCTTCACATCGTATTGCAGAACGCCTGCATAGTAGCTCACTTCCAGTGGTAGGTCTGATTGGTGATATTGGTGCTTCTGGTGGGTACATGGTAGCTGCAGCGAGCGATTTCTTGATCGCCTCACCGATGTCAGACGTTGGCGGTATTGGAGTGAACATGTCCTACGTCGAACAATCAGAACAAAATGAAGAAGAAGGACTCACTTACGTTCAACTTATCACTGGTAAGTTTAAAGACATCGGAAGCCCAGACCGCCCAATCACAGACGAAGAACGTGCACTACTGCAAAGTGACCTTGACATAATCCACAATGAATTTATCGACATTGTTACCGAGTACCGCGAGCTACCACGTGAACGAGTTGTAGCTTTGGCTGACGGTGCCAGTATGCCAGGAACCCGAGCCCTTGATAATGAGCTTATCGACGCTCTAGGAGATCGACCAGAAGCCACCGTCGCTCTAGCGGGCTACACAGATCAGACACATGATGATGTTGTATTTTGTGAATACGACCGTGGCTTCTTGCTATTTTAGTAAAACGTAGCATAGTTTTTTTTTGGAAGCTGCGGGGACCTTTCTGCCAGGTAGTGACTAGTGCCCAAACACCGCTGCAGCCTGCTTAACTCTGATCTGCAAGTGTTAGTCCGGGATGAACATTTCCCGTTATGGTTGTCTGTACGCATTACACGCTGTATGTGTATCAAAATTTAGAGGCGAACGGTTGGTTTGTCTGACCGAGTTCATAATAATAAAGATAACCGAATGCATCCCCACCACGAATCATGTGGGGATTTCTTTATATTCCTTAACATTTCTGCTAAGCTACGCTCACTATGTCACTATCTGTCGGAATCGTTGGGTTGCCTAACGTTGGAAAATCAACTTTATTTAACGCGCTTACCAAAAACGAAGTCTTGATGGCCAACTACCCGTTTGCCACTATTGATCCTTCGGTTGGGGTCATTCCTGTACCTGATGGTCGACTCAAAACACTGGCTGACATTAGTGGCAGTAAAGAAGTCTTGCCTGCAGTGGTTGAATTTATGGATATTGCTGGGCTAGTAAAAGGGGCATCTGCCGGAGAGGGGCTTGGTAACAAGTTCTTAGCGAACATTCGCGAAACAGACATGATTGCCGAGGTTGTGCGTATTTTTGAAGACTCCGACATCCATCATGTCACTGGTGAAGTTGATCCGATGGGTGACATTGAGGTGATCAATCTCGAGCTAATAATGGCTGACGCAGAAACCATTGCAAAGCGCCTGGGGAATGTCGAACGAGACATTAAAGCTGGCAAAAAAGAAGCTGTCGTAGAGAAAGCTCTACTCGAGCGCCTGCTACCACACCTGGAGGCTGGTCAGCTGGCTAACAGCTTTGCTTTTACCGACGACGAGCGCAAGATTATCAAGGGCATGCACTTGCTCACGATGAAGAAGTTTCTCTACGTCTGCAATAAAAAACAAGACGCCTTTAACCTCGACGAACAAAATGATGAACGCTGGCAAGAGTTGGTGGCCTTCTTTGAAAAAACTGGGTCTGAGTATGTCACCGTTGATGCCGGTATGGAGCATGAACTGAAGGATATGAATGATGAGGAAAAGAATGATTTTCGCCGAGAGTATGGTGCGCAAGGTAGCGGGGTAGAGGGTTTGATCAGGGCGTGCTACAACGGCCTAGGTCTTATGAGTTACTTTACCACTGGGCCAGAAGAGACTCGCGCTTGGACAGTCCCAATTGGTAGTACTGGGCCACAGGCTGGTGCGGCAATTCATAGTGATTTTCAGACCAAGTACATCCGAGCACAAGTAGTATCATTTGAAGACCTAGTTACTGCTGGTAGTCGAGCCGTTGCAAGAGACACTGGCAAACTGCGCACAGAAGGCAAGGAGTACATCGTACAGGATGGTGACGTGATCGAGTTTTTGCACTCGTAAGTCGGAGTCGCTTTGTATCATTTCAGCGTAACTGTATTAGGCGCTCATTTACACGGCGTCAGCAGCTTGTCGTGTAAGCTGGTCGCGCACCATTCCCCCAGAACCAGGCAGTACGGCCAGCACCCCCATGTTCATTAACAGGCCCTGAGCCTGTTTTTTTGTTATACTAAAAGCATGAATATCAAACTCATTGTCGGCGGAGTAATTATGGTAGTGGTTATTGCAATGATCGGCATCACTGTATTTACTGGCACTGATGCTGAAGCCCCGGTCGGAACCTATGTTGATGAAGACTTTGTACCAACCAGACCAGACGTACAAGCGCGACCAAATACCTTCAACGTTATGAATCCAGAAGAAAAGGCCGCAGCCGAAGAAGCGGAACGAATCGCAGCCGAGCAAGCAGCCCTAACTGCCAGCTCAACCGCATCATCCACCGCATCGACAACTAATGATGGTACGGGAGAAACAGAAGAGGAACCATTCGAGTAAACAAAAGCCCCTAGAAGGGGCTTTTGTTAACTTAGTTCGCCGGGAGGATTGGCTCGCTGCACAGGACTGACAATCTTTGGATCCCAAGTTGCATCAATGGCACCATGCTTATCTTCGAATTCTGAAATCTGGTGAGTCAGATACTGTTGCAGTCGCTTGGCGTGTTGCGGAGTGAGGGTGTAAATGGAGCCCTGATTTCCAGAAGTCAGGCCCATAACAAAGTATTCCGGCGTAAAGGCTACATTAATACTTTCACAAAATACTTTCGGGGCGTTTTTTAGTGCTTCTTTTTTCATGCATTAAGTATATCACAAACTTACATCATAGTTTGCTTTTTTAGATTAGTGTTGTATTGTGAGATTATACTGATCTTAGAACCTTGAAAGGGTGCCACATGTCTAAACCAGAACTGATCAAATTTGTTGCAGCAAACAGCTGGGGCAATTGTCGAAATGACGAATTCATTGCTTTCTTGAGCAGCGACTGGTGTAAAGATGCTGATGTAATCGCGCTGAGCGAAGTATTTCATACACCACACCATGAACTAGACACTATGTGCTGGGATAATAGCTGGAAACAGCACCTCAACAGTAAAGCATTGCTCTTGCAAGCTGTCAGTGACGAGTATCATCATTTCTATACTGCAAATTCAGTTGGACGTGATCACACTTACTCTGAAACTGGCACAGATTTCAAAGATGTTGCATTTGGAAATCTGCTGTTTGTTCACAAAAAAAATCGGTCAATTTGGTTTGATGCTGAAGTATCGCCGGATTTTGACAAGAACGGATTTCAGGTTAGGACGCGTTATGGTAACGGTGTAATAACTGAAGTTAACGGTCTCACATACCTTAAATTCCACTTCCATGGTCTGTGGCTGCTTGGCAACACAAAAGGTAACTCGCCATTTCGTGACCAGCAGAGTGCTAATGTGCTGAAAGCTATTGAAGATGTGAGAAAGCTTCATAATGTTGACCGTGTTGTGTTTGGCGGAGACATGAACCTTGATCACGACACAACTGCGCTGCAGATGTTCGTGGATGCTGGTTATCGCAATCTGAATGTTGAGTTTGGTATCAACAACACTCGCACGCCACTGTATCGCGAATACGGGAAACCTGGTAAAAGCATGCATGCTGACTATATGTTTGCTTGTAAAGACACAGTTGTTACCGAATATCATGTACCAGACATACCGATTTCAGACCACCGCCCCTTAATCGTCAAGTTCTTTTAAGAACTGACACAGGAACATGACCAAGCGTACTGCGCTTGGTTTTTTAATCTTAAGTGTGTTTTGGTAGTTGTGCTTTAAGAGATTGGCTTACTCATGGCAAGTAATCCGTTTCTTTTTTATATATTACGAGGTAACATATCTCGTATGAGTAATCTATCTAAGTCATTGCGACCTCGCAGCTGGAGAACTGCTGAAACCCATAATCGTTACATGTCAGAGCGCAAGCAGGACCTGCAGACAGACGCGTGTCCACTTTGCACAGCACCGTCACTAGCGGAATATACGCACTGGCGAAAGATCTCAAACAAGTACCCGCATGATGCTGTTGCCACAGCTCACGACATGATCATTCCTAAAAGTCACACCCTCGAGAAAGATCTGAGTGATGAAGCAAAAGCGGAGTTGTACCAACTGAAGTACGAGGTTTTGAATAATCAATATGTGTTTATCATGGAAGCTTTGCCAGGCGCCAAGTCAATCCCCGGACACTTTCACTTACACCTCATCGTTCCCAAAGTCATCGACGCTTGATTGGGTGTCGTTTTTAAAAAATGACCGTACACCATTGGCAACTATGTTGTCGTAGGGTAAGGTAAACACAAATGTTCAAACCATAACAGGAGGGCACCATGCTCAACCTAGCGTTCTTTAACACCTGGGAAGGTAAAGCAGATGGATATCAAGAATGGATGAAAGAGGCTTATTTGACGTATGATGTCGTCGGACTGAGTGAAATAAATAGTCATCCTCAACCAACACCAAATGATACTGTCGTGTTTCCAAATCAGTATGAGACAATCCAGTCTCACTACAACACCACTCACCGAGGTTGCTTTGCGGCCTCAGCGAGCAGTTCACAGGGTATTGATTACGGTTTAGCGATGCTGTATCGCTATCAGTGCCCAGTCTTTAATATTCAGACTGAGGTGATTCACGGGCAAGCTGGAGCATATTGGGTGCAACCAAGAATGATCACCAGCTGTAACCAGATACAATCAGCATGGATTGATCTAGGTAACGAATGGTTGCTGTTTGCCCACACGCACTGTTTGTGGCGAAAGTCTGGAAAGCATGACTGTGTTGAGCGCGATGCACAAAGTGCACGTATCGTGAACCATCTTGAGCGACGTATGTATGAAGTCAACACACACGGAAAACCCATTCATGTGATACTTGGCGGTGATTTCAATATGATTCGCAGGCTACGCACACTTGAGACTATTCGCAGTCACGAGTTGTTTGGCAAAACTGGTGCAGCTGTCCTTAATGACACGGTCGAAAACGGACTGGATACACGGACAGGATTGTATGATGCTGATAAAGAGACTCGTCAGGCAGATTTTGTTCTGGTAAGCGACACACTACGTGATCGCACCAATCTGCTGATAGACCGCACAGTACCATCTGACCATGCGCTATTGTCAGTAGGGGTAGTAATATAAAACAGCCGGCACTCTGTGCCAGGCTGTTTCTTTTTACAACTGACAGGAGTAGTATAAAGGTATATGAATAACCACACAGCAAAACATTTTGTCCTGCAACTAGGTTCGCTGATTGCACTGTACTTATCAATCGCCTTTTTTCTTGTCCTTACCTTTGGGCTGATAAATTTGAGCTTCCCAGACGCACTGAATGGCGTGTGGGCGATCGAGAGTGCCGCTAGTAGCGTCCGGCTTGGGTTCGCAATGGTGCTGGTATTTTTCCCAACCTACCTGGTGCTGACTAGACTTGTAAACAAAAACCGTCGTACCAGTGATGACAGTCATTATCTAGGTCTCACCAAGTGGTTGATCTATCTATCGTTACTGGTGGCAGGTATCACACTACTGGTCGACCTAGCGGTGGTTGTTATGGGGCTACTCGAGGGAGAATTAACCACTCGATTTATCCTCAAAGCACTCGCGGTAGCTGTAGTAACCGGTGCAGCCTTCTTCTACTACATCAAAGACGCCCAAGGATACTGGCTAGACCACGAACGACTGTCGTACATCTATGCAGCTGTTGTGACTCTACTGGTAACAGCGGTCATGGTTATGTCATTGACTCAGATCCCTAACCCGAGCACTGTCCGCCAAATGAAAGCTGACAATGAAATGGTCGGCATCCTGCAAGACATCCAGTGGCGGGTAGAGGACTTTTACCGGGCTAATCAATCGCTACCGGTTAACCTGGCCGAAGTGTACGGAGAATTTGACGTACCACCAGTGACCGCAGAACTGGCAGAATACAGCTACGAACCAACCGGCGAAACCGAGTACCAGCTATGTACTACCTTTAACTACGATGTAAATGAACTACAGCAACAATACCGCCCCGCCCCGATGGCAGACAGCGTAGGTATAAAAAACAACTACAACTGGGACTACAAGGCTGGCGAATGGTGCTTTGACCGCGTGATTGATGAGGAGTTTAGGCAATAGAGGCAATTTACATTTCTTTACATTTTCGAAAATTAATGAAATTATCAAGTTAGATTAAGCTGAGTAAAAAGTGAGGGATTAGATGAAAACGACCCCGATGAACTTTACATGTCCATGCGAACAGGATTCGAAACACCAACCCAGAAGCTGTAGAGTTTGTTGTTATAGAATCCAAAAACCGCCAGAACACGATTACTTCTGCTCTTGTGGCTGGGATAGACCAGCTGAGAATCTAGTTCTGCGCTTTCCGGATAAAAACTGTCCAATACACTATTGAAAGTATATAACCACCAATTTTAAATTGGTGGTTTTGTTTTACAGAACAGCTAAATGGTGGCAAAATGATCTATACGTTATTACTAATTTTGGGAACCTATGCACCGAAAGTTTGACCACAAAGCAATCGAAAAAAAATGGCAGCAAGACTGGGCTGAATCCGATATCTACAATGAAGATACTCGAGATGAATCTAAGGAGAAAGAGTATGTTCTGGTGGAGCTGCCATACCCGTCTGGGAACCTACACATTGGTCACTGGTACGCGTTTGCTGTGCCAGACCTCTATGTACGCTTTAAGCGCATGATGGGGAAGCAGGTGCTGTACCCAATGGGATTTGATGCGTTTGGCCTTCCGGCAGAAAATGCTGCGATCAAGCGCGACATCAACCCACGCGAATGGACTGAATCCAATATTGAATACATGAAGGGGCAACTTGGCTCGATGGGTGCAGCTTTTAGTTGGAATAATACCGCTAGCACAATTGACCCTGACTACTATCGCTGGACCCAGTGGATGTTTACAGAATTTTTCAAAAATGACATCGCATATCGGGGTAAGGGGAAGGTGAATTGGTGTCCGACCGACAACACCGTCATCGCCAACGAGCAAGTACTAGCCGACAACACGTGCGAACGTTGCGGTGACACAATTGAAAAGCGCGTCATGCCGCAGTGGATGTTGCGTATCACCGACTACGCAGACGCACTGATTGATGATCTTGACGCACTTGATTGGCCAGAACCAATCAAGGATGCTCAGCGAGCGTGGATCGGTCGCAGCAAAGGTGTGGAGATTGATTTTAAATTATCCGTAGATGAAACTGTGACTGTGTTCACCACCCGTCCTGACACGCTCTATGGTGCGACGTACATGGTGTTAGCGCCCGAACACGAACTGGTAGTCAAACACAAGGAATCTATCGCTAACTGGGGTGAAGTAGAGACGTACATCAAAGAAGCCGGCAACAAAAAGGAAATGGACCGCCTCGACGACACCAAAGAAAAAACTGGGGTCAAGCTCGAAGGAATCACTGCCACAAATCCAGCGAGCGGGGAAGAGATCCCGGTCTACATCGCCGACTACGTACTAGGCAGCTATGGAACTGGTGCAATTATGGCCGTACCGGCACATGATGAGCGAGACTTTGCCTTTGCGACAAAATTTGGGATTGAGATCAAGCAGGTCGTAGCACCAGTGTTTGAAGGTGAGGGCGGTGATGCACCACGAGATGAAGTAGAGACGGTTCCATCTCGTGACTGCATAGATATAATCATCGAACATCCCACTGACGGAACTTTTTTACTACAACGTGAGAAAGACGGAGATAGAGACTTGTTACACTTTGTGGGAGGTGGCACTGATGGTGAGGATGACAAAATCGCAGTAGGTAGGGAACTACTAGAAGAAACTGGATTTTCAAATTTCAAGTTTGTTTCTGACAAATGCGTTTTTAGAACTAAGTCAGTTGGCTTCAGACACAGCAAGAATGTTAACCAGCAAGGAGTATCTTGCTTTTACCATATCAAACTAACAGATCTTGATCAGGTTGAATCTGAAATTGAAGAAGGGAAACATACAGTCGAGTGGGTAAATAAAGACCATATAGCAAAGTTGATTACATGGCAGTGGCACACACGAGCTTGGAACGCCTATCAAAGTAATGAAATTCACTGTGGGTCTGGTGTGCTAGTTAATTCAGATAAATTAGATGGGATGGATTCTGAGGAAGCTAAAATCGCTATTGTAGAAAAAGTCGGTGGGCGGATGACTAATACGTATCGCCTACGTGACTGGTCGATTGGCCGACAGCGCTACTGGGGAGTCCCAATCCCGATTGTGTATGACCCCGAAGGAAAAGCCCATGTAGTACCTGAAGAACACTTACCGTGGACGCTACCAGAAGACGTAGACTTTAAACCAACTGGGGAACCCCCACTAGCAAAAAGTGCGGAGCTTAAAAAGCGTACTGAAGATATATTTGGAGCCGGTTGGACACCAGAGGTGGAAACAATGGATACGTTTGTCGATAGTTCGTGGTACTTCTTGCGCTACATTGACCCAACCAACACAACATCTCTCGCGAGCCTTGAGGCCCAAAAACACTGGATGCAAGTAGACACTTATTTTGGTGGAGCAGAGCACACGACGATGCACGTACTGTATTCACGCTTCTGGCAAAAAGCCTTACATAAGCTTGGTCTAACAGTCCACAACGAACCATACAAACGTCGATTTAATCACGGTATGATCTTGGGTCCAGACGGGAACAAGATGAGTAAGAGTAAAGGGAACGTCATCGATCCTGATGAGCAAGTGCAAACTGTCGGGTCAGACACAGTGCGGATGTACTTGGCATTTATAGGGCCGTACCAAGATAACAGCTACCCTTGGGACCCCGGAGGTGTAGTGGGATTGCGCCGCTTTCTCGAGCGGGTTAATGGACTAAATGAACACGTACTTGATGGCGACGTAGATGAATCACCAGAAACTATCCGACAGCTACACAAGACCATTAAAAAGGTTAGTGAAGATATTGAAGCATTCAAATTCAATACCGCAATATCGGCCATGATGATCTTTATCAACGTGGCTGAAAAGGAAGGGCTTAGCGACGACTCCTATGCAGCCTTTGTGCGTTTACTCGCACCATTTGCTCCTCATTTGAGCGAGGAGCTCTGGCGTGATCATGGTAATGACACCAGTATTCACTTGGCTACTTGGCCAGAGTTCGAGGAAGAACTAGCTAAAGATGATCTAGTGACCATCGGGGTACAAGTTAACGGAAAGATGAGAGGAGAAGTCACACTTGCTCCCGATGCAGACCAAGCAACCGCAGTGGAGATGGCTCAAAATAGTCCACAATTACAAGATAAGTTTGCCGGCACCACCACCAAGAAAGTCATCTATGTACCGGGCAGAATCCTGAACTTTATCCTTACTAGCAATTCAAAGTAGCACTGTTGACCTATATCGAGTGCTATGTTATAAATATGCCACGCATTGAGCCGCTCTACAACAGAGCCTCTTAAAAATTGAGTTACAAGTTATGATTTCATTTAAACCTAAAGACGTTACCGCAACCCTGCTTGCAGTACTCCCAGACCGAGCGCGTGATGTGCTCGAGAAGCGCTATGGCCTGAACAAGGATGGCGAAACCTTCACCCTCGAGGCAATTGGACAGTCATACGGTATCACTCGTGAACGTGTGCGACAGATTGAAAACTACGGTATTCAATCTATCCAAAAGTCAGAAGTGTATAAAAAGCACTATGACTTGTTTCTTGAAATGCAAAAGTTGATTGATCAGCTTGGTGGCGGACTCATCGCCGAGCATGTCCTGCTTGACGAGCTCTCAACTGATCCAGTTGTACGAAATCATTTATACTTTGTACTAGTTGTCGGAGACACCTTCTACAAGAGTAAAGAAAACCCACAGTACGCCCACCGATGGTACACAGAGACCAAGATGGCTGATGAGGTTGAAAAGGCGCTACGAGGAGTGCGGAAAGGTCTCAAACGTGACGAGCTGATCTCTGAACAAGAAATCATCAGTCGCTTCAAGGCTGAACTTACGCACATGGCGACTGAACACAACGAAGAAGTTCTCATGCGATGGCTCAAGATCTCTAAACAAATTGGTCAAAACCCGCTCGGTGACTGGGGGCCAGCAGACAGTCCAAACATCCGTGTTAAAGGCATCCGTGATTATGCTTATCTGGCTGTAAAGCGTCATGGTTCACCAATGCACTTTAAAGAAGTGGCCGGAAACATCAACGAACTATTTGGACACAAAGCGCACATTGCAACTACTCACAATGAGCTGATCAAGGATCCACGGTTTGTACTAGTTGGTCGCGGGCTGTACGCCTTATCTGAATGGGGTTATACCGCTGGAGTTGTCAAAGAAGTGCTACGAGAAATTCTCGAGACTGAAGGACCTCTCTCACGCGAAGAAATTATTGATAAAGTTCGAAAAGAACGGTACGTCAAGGACAATACTATTTTAGTTAATCTCCAAGATAGCCATCTATTCAAAAAACTTGCAAACGGTACCTATACCATTGCTGAGTAGTGACCACAGAAAAAAGCGCGCGGGCATAGCCCGCGCGCTTTTTTCTATTCATGAGTGCTACAATAGTAGTGACCTATGAAGGATGTATTTAGCGGCATATTTGGAGTACTTGCGATCCCGTTAGCGTTTGTCGTTGTCGGGTTTGTTTGGTGGTTTATTTTGCGCGACATTAATTTTAGCTTCGCTAGTGTATTTTCGTTGGCACTTTTAATACTTCCACTATTTCTACCAATAGTACTTTTTTACTTAACCTACGATCGCTGGTTTGAATATGTGCACACCATGTTCAAGTACAACAATAAGCGAGTCACGCTGCGTATCAGACTCCCTCAAGAGGTGCTCAAGTCACCTGAGGCAATGGAAAGTGTATTTGCACACATCCATGCTCCCAACAACACAGACAACCACCGACAAGGCTTCCTTGATGGAAAGCATGCATTAACCACTAGCTTTGAGATTGTGTCTATTGGTGGTGAAGTACGCTTCTATGTCAATATCCACAAAAAAATAAAGGATTTACTAGAATCTCAGCTCTATTCGCAGTACCCAGGAATCGAAATTGAAGAAGAGCTTCTTGACTACACGGCCGAGCTCAAGTGGGATCCAGAAAAGCTTTTCCTAATGTCCTTCCATGTAACCAAGAAAAACGACAGTATATATCCAATCAAAACCTACATTGAGTTTGGTCACGACAAAATACCTAAGGAAGAAGAGAAATTCGAGCCAATGGCTGCACTCATTGAATTTTTGAGTAAAGCAAAGCCACATGAAAGAATCTTTATTCAGATTCTCTGCACCCCTCACGCTAAAAGAAACTACACTTCTGGCCTATTAAACAAAAAAGTTACTTGGGAAGCTGAAGGTGTAGCCAAGATCAATGAAATGATGGGTCGCGACGACAAAAGACAGGCTGGGGAGGAAGAAACTGAAAGCCGACCGATGCTGACAATGGGGGAGCGAGACACCATCACGGCCATAGAACGTAATTGTTCAAAACCAGCATATGATGTCGGGATCCGAACTATGTATATCTCGCTAGATACTGACCAAATAGATGGCACTAAGATTGCGCCAACGTTTGGTTCTTTTCGACAATTTAATGTGATTGGCAGAAACGAGTTGGCTCCACGCTGGAAAACTGACTTTGACCACGCCTGGTACGAAGATTTTACCGGTTCGCGGGTTATGGCAAGAAAAAAGTTGGAACTAGAAGAGTATAAAAAACGCTCGTACTATGCGGGGTCAGGTAAGGTAAACGATGGACATCAACCAAAGACAATGTCTATCGAGGAACTAGCGACTATTTACCATATCCCAGGCAGTTCTGTGCTGACACCAGGACTCAGCCGGGTTACTTCAAACCGCCGCAACGCACCAAGCAATCTTCCTGTTGGAAACTTACCTATTTAGCCTATGCAACCACCAATTATTGAAACCACAGATTTTAGTGATGCCAACGCTGACGCAATAATTACAGAGAAAAAACCAAGACGCACGTGGCTGTGGATCTTTCTCGCTATAGATATCTTACTAGTGACACCGCTTGTATTGCTTGCAGGGTTTCTGTACATAACCAACCAGCCAGTAGATGAGCTAGTACCGACTGAACTAACAATTGAATCAGGGACATCAGTGTGGGAAATTTCTCAGACTCTCAAAAATGCTGGTGTAGTCAGATCTGAGTTCACCTTATTCCTTACGCTACGATACCTTGAAGACCCTACGCAGATTAAAGCCAGTACGTACCACTTCAAAACACCACGAACAACCAGAGAAATAGCACGCACCTTGATCGTTGGTGAATTTTCTAACGGATTGCAAAGTATTACCTTTGTAGAGGGTATGCGAGCACAAGATTACGCAGCAGTAGCTGCACAGCTCCCTAATATCACCGAAGCTGAATTTTTGGAACTAACTACCGACCTCGAAGGTACGTTGTTTCCCGAAACGTATTTCGTTCCGCCAGATATAACTACCGCTGAGCTAGTGGATATTCTACGCAAAACACATACCGAACGAATAGCTACCTATCGTGAACAAATACAAGCCAACAACCTCACCATTGAAGAAGCATTGATCCTAGCATCTATTATCGAGCGTGAAGCCAATACACCTGAGTCAATGCGGACTGTGGCTGGAATTTTTCTCAATCGACTAGATATTGGTATGGCCCTGCAAGCTGACGCCTCGATTGAATACGTTATTGACGAACCACTAGGTCAACTTGCGCCCGGTCAGCTTGCAGCTGAGCTACGCGAGCTGGACAGTCCGTACAACACTTACCTATACTCTGGACTACCACCAACACCAATCGGAAATCCGGGCGAAAATGCGATCCTCGCTATTGCGGACCCAATCCAGTCAGACTTCTTTTACTACATTACTGGTGACGATGGTGAGTTTTACTACGCGGAGACCTATGACCAACATCTCACCAATATTGCGAGACACTTACGCTAATGGTAGTTTGACCAAATGACTAGAGAACAAAAAACAGTCTTTGTTGGCCTCTCGGGTGGGGTAGATAGCTCGGTGGCAGCCGCCCGGCTTTTGGCGCAGGGGTATAACGTGGTCGGGGTTTTTATTAAAGTCTGGCATCCAGATTTTTTGGTTTGTAACTGGGAGCAAGAACGACTCGATGCAATGAGGGTCGCAGCTCATCTCGGGATCCCGTTTTTGACCTGCGATGCAGAAGCAGCGTATCGCGATGATGTTGCCAGCTATTTTATCGAAGAATACCGCGCCGGCAGAACCCCTAACCCAGATGTGATGTGTAATCAACATGTGAAGTTTGGACGTTTTTTGCAGTTCGCATTGGACAAGGGAGCAGACTATATTGCAACTGGTCATTATGCTCAGCGCATAGATGGCGAGAACGGTGGTGAAATGCACCGCGGGGTCGACACCAGCAAAGATCAGACTTACTTCCTCTGGACACTTACCAATGAGCAACTTAATTACTCGTTATTTCCAGTTGGCAATACTCCAAAAGATCAGATTCGCCAAGAAGCAGAATCGCTCGGGATCCCAGTAGCCTCCAAAAAAGACAGTCAGGGGATTTGTTTTCTTGGACACGTAGATATTCCGGAATTTCTCTCGCACTACATTGACCTGCAACCCGGAGAGGTGATTGACAAGGATGGGGTTGTTATTGGTACTCACAAGGGAATACTGGTATACACTCTGGGGCAACGACACGGTTTTACCATAGACGCAGCAGACACCCACCGAACACCTCACTATGTGGTAGGTAAAGATATAGACAACAACCAGCTCTTTGTCGATTCTAAACCGCCGCAGGTCATCGCAGCGACCATCCTCCAGCTAGAGAATGTGGTTGTACGAGAGTCACTTACACCAGGAGAATCATTGGAATTTCAGATTAGGTATCGACAAACACCAATGCCAGCAAAAGTAATTGCCATAACAGATACTGAAATTACTCTTGAACCTCTCGAACACATGGAGCAGGCTGCTAGTGGGCAATCCTGTGTACTATATCGGGGTCCACTTTGTATCGGAGGTGGTATAGTTACATAAGCAAGCGAGCGCAAGCGATTATTGCAAGTTACGTCCCAATTCTAGCTAGTAATATAGACAGATGCTGGATAAGTATGTCACCTATGCCAATCAAAATCACCAAAGCCGACGGGACAATAGAATTTTTTAAGATTGAAAAACTGAGGCGATCCCTACGTAGAGCTGGGGCTAGACCTGATGAGGTAAATCATGTCATCGCAGAACTCACCCCGACACTACATGACGGAATCAAAACTCAAGAGATTTACCGCAATGCATTTAGACTCTTACATAACAATGACTCACCAGTAGCAGCTCGCTATTCGCTACGTCGTGCACTGTTTAATCTTGGGCCAACCGGATTTCCGTTTGAGAAATTTCTAGCTAGGTTATTTGCAACCGACGGCTACACCACAAAAACTGGCTCAGTTTTACAAGGGAAGTGTGCCGAGCATGAAATCGATGTTGCCGCTTATAAAGACGATCACAGCTTTGTGGGTGAAGCGAAGTTTCACGCCAGACCAGGAATCAAATCTGACTTACAAGTTGCGATGTATTCATACGCCCGACTAATGGACTTGCGAGATCAGAAAATATGTACTGAAGCTATTTGTGGAATCAAAGAGTTTTGGTTGATCACCAACACCAAGTTCACTTCTTCAGCTAGTCGGTACGGGAACTGTGTTGGGCTCAAGTTACTCAGCTGGGATTTTCCAAAACGCAATAATCTCCATGACCGTATCCAACGTGCAGGAGTTTATCCTATAACTGTTCTACAAGCCCTATCACCCAAGCAAGCACAAATGTTGATCGAGCGTGAGGTGATTCTCTGTAGTGATATAGTGTCTAATCCGCAAATCTTGCGACACCTACACCTACCAAAACGAAAGCACGAATCAATTCTGCAAGAGGCTCGTGAGATTTGTAAAACTAATAAACCACTGTAGAAAATTAAACGTGTCAATACTTTCCTCAAAATAAGCCTATGGTATACTCGATATATTACTTATTTACAGCAATTCATAATATTTTTGTATGGCAGAAGCAGATCAACAGCAAGATAGCTCCAAAACTCTCGTCGCATTTGTAGTAGGACTCCTTATCGGTGGAATGTTAGTATGGGCATTTTCAGGCCCAAGTGCAGACGCACCACAACCAGTCCAAGAAGACGAAGCAGTAGAGGTTACAGAAGAAGAAACCAGCAGCGAAGAAGGTGAAGCAACTGCTTCAGAAGAGGCTGCTCCAGCAGCACCAGCACTCGAAGTTGGTGATGGTGCAGTAGAAGTACAGAATCAGGCAGCTGGTATGTCAGTCACTCTAGACCGAGCAACCTACCCAGTAGAGGAAGGTTGGATTGGTGTTCGTGACTACGACAATGGCCAATTGAGCTTCATTAAAGGGGTGGTACGATTTAGTGCCGCAGCCGGACTAGTGCCACAAGATATTGTGCTACAAGTTCCTACACAACCTGGTCAGGAATATGCAGTCGTTATGTTCACCGAAGATGGCGACAACGTGTTTAACCCAGCCGGTGACGTGCAGATCGATCAGATCTTTGCGACCTTTACTGCACAGTAGGACACAACAAGAAGAGTACACAAGCGGCGCCCTCAGGCGCCGCTTGTTTGTTATCTGTTATACTAGTTGTATATGGCAGGATACACATACAAATATAACCCAAACCGCAGTGCAGAATGGAACTACGGTGGCGCAAAATGGAAGCTTTCTCGTTCTAAAATAGACTTTTTTATGGAATGCCCCCGGTGTTTTTGGATCGACAATGTACACGGAACCAAGCGGCCAGGTTTTCCAAGCTTTAACCTAAACATCGCTGTCGACGAACTTTTCAAAAACGAGTTTGATATCCATCGTGAAGCCAAAACACCACACCCAATCATGGAGCAGTACGGGATCGACGCGGTACCATTCCAGCACCCAGATCTAGATACCTGGCGCGACCCGTTTGTAGCCATCATGCACAAACACGATGCGACCGGCATGACCATTAGTGGGGGAGTCGACGATATTTGGGTCAATCCAGCCGGAAACCTTATCATTGCAGATTATAAAGCGACCTCTAAAGATGGTCGGATCGACAAGTTAGGTGACAGTCCTTGGGAGCAACAATATACGCGACAACTAGGCGTATATAAGTGGCTACTTGAACAAAATGGCTTTACCGTAGAAGACACTGGATATCTAGTGTATGCCAACGCTGACAAATCACTACCTGAGTTTGGCGACACACTTAACTTTGAAACCACTCTGATTGCTGTACCAGCCGTTACAGACTGGATCGAGCCAACCCTACTGGAAATAAAGGCATGCTTAGACCAAACAACTATTCCACCCATTGGCGAAGCTTGTGAGTTTTGCCCCTACCGCCAAGCCTGCGGCACCAAACTCCTCAAGATCCATAACGAAACCAAAAACAAGTAACCATACAATTGTGTCTACCTTCAAAGCAGATGTACAGGCGATAGTTGCACAGATCCCTCTAGGGACGGTTATGACGTATAAGGAGGTGGCAAATAAGGCGGGCAACCCAAATGCCTCCCGCGCTGTGGCTAATGTAATGGCGGCAAACTATGACCCAAATATTCCATGCCACCGAGTTATACGTAGCGACGGCACACTGGGTGGATACAACCGAGGTGGTGTAAGTGCAAAAGCCAAGATATTGGCGGCTGAAGGTGTAGTACTATAAAGACACTATGGCGCATGATTTTGAACTTCGTCGCTTGACCGACAAACTTAAAAAATTAACCGAGGAACAAACTCGAGTTAACCAGCAAATACTTAAAAGTAGGCGAGACGAACAGTCCGAATTAGATTACATTCGACGTAGGTTCAATTCTCAAATTCACGCCTTAGAGGAAAAGCAACACCGGGTTACCAGAGATATGGCCACTCACGAACGGCAGCTTAAGAACCTAGAAATGAATATTCAAGACGAAAAAAATGAGGCTGACCAAAAAATGAAAGACCAGCTGAACAGGCGCGACTCAAACCACTATAGAACCAGATAAGATATGTATACCTTTAAAGTTGAACAAGCTATTCAAGCCGCAGCCGTACTGCATCAAGACCACCAGCGTAAGGGGGTGGTTCCTATCCCGTATATGACTCATTTGGTAGCTGTGACCATGATCTTGAGGGACTACACTAGCGACGAAAACACACTAGTTGCTGCGTTGCTGCACGATACGCTCGAGGATACAGATTACACTGCCACTGAAATGAAGGATGATTTTGGGGAAGAGGTAACCACTATTGTTCAAACCCTGACAGAACCAACTCACGACAACGAGCGCAAGCTTACCTGGCTAGAGATCAAGAAGCGCTATGCTAACCAAGTGCGCAAAGGTCCGATTGAAGCTGTAATGATTGCAGCGGCCGACAAAGCACACAACTTTCGTAGTGCTGTTGACGAATACCACGATGAACCCAACCGCTTTATGCAAGATTTTGGTAAAAATCTAGACGAGCGCCATGAAGCGTACCAAGATATTGCCAATGCTATCAACAACCGTCTCAAGAGTGGTATAGTACACGAGTTTAATCATACATTTGAAGCCTATAAACAATTTATTTTTGATGTCCAAGCCAACAAAGAAGGGTAATACGTTTACTTACACACCCACCCAGAATCTTCCAAAGCTACCAAAGAAAATCCCAACAGTGTGGGATATGAAAGGTCATTACTACAAGTCAATTACTGACCCACAAATTGAAAAGGATGTGGTTACAGCTGAACACCTGATCACATCATTTGTTAAAAAATTCAAGAAGTCAGACTTCAAATCAGATGCTAAAGTTCTACATCAAGCTCTTGAGGCTCTCAACAAAATTGACAGCAATCCAGCAGTAGCAAAACCAGGGCGTTATTTAGGCTTACTCACAGCCCTAGACTCAGACAACGATGCGGCTAGTAAAAAACTTGCTCTACTTGATCAGCGGCTCACTAAGGCTAGTAACGAACTACTATTTTTTGGACTAGAACTAGGACAGGTAACTAAGACGCAGCAAAAAAAGTTTCTATCCGATCCGTTACTTGCCGATTATAGCTACTACTTGCGCAACCTGTTTGAGAACGCGCAGTACAATCTTAGTGAATCTGAAGAAAAGATTCTTCGCCTACTCAGCGGATGCTCTTACGGCATGTGGACTGATATGACAGAGAAGATGATTGGTAGAAGATCAGTAACATTCAAAGGCAAGGAGATCCCTGTAAACGAAGCCTTCAACCTAGTTACCTCTCTACCTTTCAAAGAGCAGCCAAAACTATGGTCGCTACTCATGAATGAAATAAGCAGTCTAAATGAGGTGGTTGAAAATGAGTTAACTGCTATCTGTACGAAAAAGAAGATTAGCGACGAACTACGCGGATACATGCACGCCTACAGTGCGTCTGTGATAGGTAAAGAGGATGACGAAAAAAGTGTCGATGCACTGATTAACGCTGTTAGCACAACAGGTTTTGATCTGAGTAAAAAATTCTACAAGTTAAAAGCTAAGCTGCACGGTGTAGACAAACTAGACTACTCACAAAAGAACGCATCACTTGAGAAAGAAGCGGTTCTAGATTTCGAACAGTCAACCGAGATCTGTCGTGATGTATTTTATAGCGTCAATCCTGAATACGGAGCCATCTTCGACCGACTTCTCACCAACGGTCACATTGATGTCTATCCAAAGAAAGGTAAAGGTGGTGGTGCGTTCATGTCAGCTGAAACCGCCCAACCAACAAAAGTTTTCCTTAATCACGTTGACTCCATGCGTTCTCTTGAGACTTACGCCCATGAAATGGGTCACGCCATTCATTCAGAACGATCTAAGTCACAACCACCTCACTACGAGAGATATTCACTAACTACTGCTGAAACGGCCAGCACGCTGTTTGAGGGACTATTGTTTGATGCTGTCCTCGCTCAAGCCAACGAAGAAGCAAAGGTCGGTTTACTGCACGATAAGCTAAGCGGGGACATCTCAACAATTCAGCGACAGATTGCCTTTTATAACTTTGAGCTAGAGATGCATAACACTGTGCGTACTCAAGGCGCTGTCACGAGGAATGAGCTTAACCAAATGATGCAAAGGCACCTTAAGGCATACTGCGGCCCAGCAATCGCAATAGGTGAACAGGAGGGTCATTCGTATATATATGTCCCACATTTTCGGTATGGTTTTTATGTGTATACCTACAGCTTTGGAATTCTAATGAGTAGTATCATGGCTGAAAAGTTCACTGCAGACAACAGCTACGCCAAGCAGATTGATCAGTTCTTAACAGCTGGCGGGAGCGATACTGTAGCCAATATATTCAAATTAATTGGACTCAATACTAAAAAGGTTGAAACCTTTGAGTACGGTTTAGAAAAAATGGCTGACGAGATTAAGTTGCTACAGAAATTGACGAAATAGTGCATTGTAATGCTATACTAACAACAATATGAGCCTGCTATTTTTAGGAATGACGATGAGTGTTATTGGCAAAGGCATGTTGGGCCTAGCGATTATTTGGGTGCACGTTACGATGGCGACCGAACGCAGTATCGATGAACAAGTTATTAAAGCGTTTCGTCGAGAAACCTACCTGACTGTAGCAGCTCTGATGTTGATAGCTGTTGGCTACGTGCTTGAGGTTTCTGCTATGGGTGGCTTTAGCACACTCATTACTTGCTCTGGAGTTGAATGCTCGGCTGCTCTAAGTGGCGCTTTACTATCGCAATAAGCCAAATATTTGGTATAGTGCAGCGATATGACAGGTAACGAAATCCGTAAAAAATATTTAGACTACATGGCCGCCCGAGGACACGCTATCGTCCCATCAGCAGCCTTAGTACCAGAAAACGATCCATCGACGCTATTTACTGGTAGCGGTATGCAACCGTTGGTGCCATATTTGATGGGTGAAGTACACCCTAAAGGAACCCGTATTACCGACAGTCAAAAGTGCTTCCGAGCCGAAGATATCGAGGAAGTCGGTGACACGAGCCACACCACCTTTTTTGAAATGCTGGGTAACTGGTCGCTGGGTGACTATTTTAAAGCTGAGCAAATCCCCTGGATTGCTAGCTTTTATTTAGATGAAGTGGGCTTAGATCCAGAAAAATTCTACGTTACTGCCTTTATCGGTGATGAAGCGGCAGGTGTACCTAAAGACGATGAAGCAGCAGAGCTGTGGGCAGGTATCCTCTCTGAGCGTGGAGTATCAAACGGTATAGCATCCATGGGATCAGCTGATGATGCGAGTAAGCGCGGGATGAAAGACGGCGAACGCATTTTCTTTTATGACGCAGCAGAAAACTGGTGGAGCCGCGCCGGCAAACCAGAAAATATGCCAGTTGGCGAGATCGGCGGGGGAGATAGCGAGATGTTTTACGACTTTGGTACCGAGCACGACCCAAAGTTTGGTGAACATTGTCACCCGGCCTGTGACTGTGGTCGATTTATGGAGATCGGCAACAACGTGTTTATGGAATACATCAGGACCGAGGCTGGTTTTGAAAAACTACCCGCTCAGAACGTTGACTTTGGCGGAGGGCTCGAGCGTATTGCTGCCGCTGCCATTAATTCACCTGACGTCTACAAGGTTGATCTGCTCTGGAATGTTATCAATCAGATCCACACTCTTTCAGGCAAGGCTTACTTCGAACATGAGGAGGCTTTTAGAGTTATCACCGACCACATCCGCGGCGCTGTATTTATGATCGGTGACGGTATTTTGCCAAGTAACAGTGAACAAGGGTACTTCGTCAGACGACTTTTGCGTAGAGCAGTCCGATTTGCTGACATGCTAGAGATACCAGCTGGTGAGTTCGCGAGTCTAGCGACCAGTGTCATCAGAAGCTACCAAGATCATTACACTAACCTTAGCGACAAAGAAGCCGAGATCATCGCAGCTATAAGTAACGAAGAAACTCAGTTCCGCAAGACGCTAGAAAACGGCCTCAAACAGTTTAATAAAATCTCCCTCCAGGTTCACGTCACGAAGGAGCAGCTACAGCAGGCCAAAACGACTGGTGAAAAACTACAATCAAAAGGTGTTCGAGCTATCAGTGCACAGAACGCGTTTGATCTCTTTACTACGTACGGATTTCCAATTGAACTAACACAAGAGATTGCGACTGAAAAAGGTTTGGTTGTCGACATGAAAGGCTTTGCAAAACTAATGGATGAGCACCGAGCCCTATCACGTGCTGGAGCAGAGCAGAAATTTAAAGGCGGATTAGCAGACAGTTCAGAGATTGTGGTGCAATACCATACTGCAACCCACCTACTCTTGGCTGCACTACGATACTTTTTAGGTGACCATGTACATCAAGCTGGTAGCAACATTACTGGGGAACGGATGCGTTTTGACTTTACCCACGGAGAAAAGGTTGAGCGAGACACCCTTGATCAGATCGAAGCTTGGGTCAATGAAGCTATTGGTAAAGGCGGTACTGTCACAACCGACATGATGACAAAAGACGCAGCTCAAGCCGACACCAGTATCGAAGCTAGTTTTTGGGATCGGTACCCTGATGAAGTGAAAGTGTACAGCATGACGGCTCCAGATGGGACAATCTACTCAAGAGAATTATGTGGCGGTCCACACGTGGCTGACTTTGCAGAATTTACAGGCAAGAACTTCAAGATTAAAAAAGAAGAATCTTCGTCAGCAGGTGTCCGTCGTATCAAAGCAGTCCTGCAGTAAGGCGTCCCCAGTACACGTGCTAGACAGCTTTTAGCTCCGAATGTTATTGCTATACTAGTAACATATGTTTTCTCACAGTAGCAACGAGAGCTATGGACTTTTGGTTGATATCGGTTCCGGAAGCGTTGGACTCGCTGTTTGTCATAGCTCTAATCATAAAACTCCTCATATTGTTTGGTCACACCGTGAACACACCCCGCTGCGTGAAATCAAGTCAATTAACGACAGCAGCCGAGCCATCGTCACCTCACTGATGAACAGCATGATGGAATTCGAAGGCCAAGGCCGTGCTGCGCTAGACACCTATCAGTCCGGAGCAAAAATCACGACGGTTCAGGCAACTGTGGCTGCCCCTTGGGCCTACACAACAACCAGAACCATTAAATACCAACAAGACGAACCTTTTGAAGTGACCAAGCACTTACTACAAGATCTAGCGATTGCAGCCGGACAGCAAGCGATTGATGAATTCAATCAGCAACACTCTTTGGAGTCACTGGGTATTGCAGAAACTAGTCGTTGTGCGCTCGATACCTACGCTAATGGCTATCGACTGTCTGAACCAAACAAGCAACTTGCGTCCGAAGTGACTGTCACACATGCCACAGCATTGGTACGCACCGAGATCATCGACGCAATAGAAGAGATGAATCAAAAATTATTTGGTGCCGCAAAGCTCCATATCACCTCGTATATGCTGGCAAACTATTTCGCCACCCGTACACTCATCCCACACGTATACGACGTATGTTTAGTTGATGTAACTGATGAAGCTACAGAGATAGGGATTGTGAGAGACGGATCATTGCAGTACAGTACACATGTGGCTTTTGGAAGAGCATCGATCGCCCGTGAAGTAGCAGCAGCCACGAACATCCCGCTACACCAGGCATTTAGCTCCTTTCCTACTACAGACGCCATTACAGCCAGCAAAGATCTGCAACCAATCTTTACAGCCTACACCGATCGAATTAAAGACCTATTCAAAGAAACAGGTGATAGACTAACTATCCCTAAGAATGTGTATATGCAAACTGACACCAGTGTTGAATCTGCCTTTATGCCATTAATTACATCCGCAGCAAAAGCTGCGAGTAAAAGCTCAGTCAAACTCACCAGCATCAAAGATAGATTGTTAGAACCAAAGGAACAGAACTGTACCGATGTACCACTTGTAATAGCTGCTAGCTTTTTCCACACCAGTGGCAAGCGTAGTCATTTTGAGTATTTATAAAAGCTATACTATATCTATATGTCGCAAAAGTGGAACCTACAAGATATTCGCCCAGCTGGACAATCACGACCAAAGCGTCGTGCCACCAGACCTACCATCGATACTCGCTCCGAAAGCCGGCGTGAGGCTCAATCAGCAGAACCATCTACGCCTCCGTCTATTTCAGTAACAGACAATTCGCTAGACAGTATAACGATAGGGGACGGTAACAAGAGCAGTAAGTCAAAGTTCATCATATCGATTGTTATCTTCGTCGTGATTGTTGGTGGGGCAGCACTATTGAGTGGTTTATTAGCAAAAACAGAAGTCACTATCTACCCTGAATTCCGTGACCCAAACGTGAGTGCCGAGTTCACAGCTTTTCCAAACCCAACCAACGGCTCACTTAGCTACGAAATCATGACCCTTGAAGCAACCAGTGAAAGTCAAGTGCAAGCCAGCGGTAAAATTGATGTTGAAGAGCAGGCGACTGGAATACTTGAAATCAGTAAGAGTACACCTGGCGCAGAACGGCTAATTAAAAATACTCGATTTCGTTCACCAGAAGGTTTAGTTTTCAGAATTCAAGAATCAGTCGTTGTCCCTGGGGCTGTTAACGATAATCCAGGAACTATTCAAGCAGAAGTCTTTGCTGACGAAGTCGGTGACGCCTACAACCTGCAGGCAGGAACCACGTTTGATGTACCCGGCTTCCAAGAGGGCGGATTTACTGCACTATTTGACGCAATTAGCGCTTCAAATCCTCAAGCGATAACTGGTGGATTTTCAGGACCACAGTTCCAAATTGACGATGGGGAACTTAATACTGCACGACAGGCTCTACAAATCCAGCTAAGAGATGAACTACTAGCTAGAATTGACGCCGAGCGCCCAGCCGGAACAATTGCTTTTAAGAATGCTGTAGCTATAACATACACACAACTACCAAGTGTTGAATATGGTCAAGATTTAGTCACTATCCGTGAGCAAGCCCTTCTCCAAATTCCAGTTTTCAAAGAGGACGACTTTGGACGCTACATCGCAAGTGAAACTGTTCCAACCTATGATGGTGGTCCGGTCCGCGTAGAAGATCCAAGTGCTTTGATTTTTACTTATAGTGCTGCCACCACCAGTAACAATGTGATCGCAAACCTCGCATCACTTGAATTCAAGCTAACCGGTAAACCACGACTGATTTGGGAGTATGATGGTGAAGAACTAGCTGAAAACCTAGCAGGATTACCTAAAACTGCTATCAATAATGCAATTACAGCCTACCCAGGCATTGAATCAGCCCGCGTCAGTGTGACTCCATTCTGGAAGCAAACCTTCCCAGAAGACCCAACTGAAATCATTATTATTGAAGAGTTACGCGAGGAATAAGCCTATTCACAAGCCCGCTATTGACGTTGTATGATACGTTTGTTACACTCATCCAGTTCAAATGAATCAAGAGACTAACACCGAAGCTGAGGAGCTCGTATACGGCATTGTAGAGGAAGCGTTACCGAACACGCATTTTCGAGTTGCTGTAGAAGGGGAATCTGAGCCAGTGCTTGCGTATCTCTCTGGTCGCATGCGCCGCTTTCGTATCCGCGTTCTCGTGGGTGACAAGGTAGGTCTAGTCATTGATCCATATGGAGGAAAAGCGCGAATCACTAAGCGTAATTAAACACAATTATGAAAGTACAATCATCAGTCAAAGCTATGTGTAAAGATTGTCAGGTAATAAAGCGCTCTGGCGTAGTTCGAGTTACCTGTAAAAATCCACGTCACAAACAGCGTCAAGGCTAACCTTATATTATTATATGCGAATTTCTGGTATCACCATTCCTGACGAGAAGCACCTATCGTACGCGCTAACAGCGGTATACGGTATTGGACTTACTCGATCAATGAATCTTTTGGATGAGCTTAAAATCGAGCACACAACAAAAGCAACTGATCTCACAACAGATCAAGAAAACGCCATTCGTGAAAAAATCGAATCATTTACCATCGAAGGTGAATTGAAGCGACAAGTATCCGGAAACATCAAGCGACTTAAAGACATCAGCTCATATCGTGGTTCACGTCACGCTAAAGGACTCCCAGCCCGAGGACAGCGATCTAAAACGAACGCTCGAACACTCAAAGGTGCGAAGAAGACTATGGGTAGTGGACGTCGTAAGCTCGAAAAGACGTAGAATTCTCTTTATTAGTATTTGTCTAAACTATACCTATGGGTAAGAAACGAACAGTCAAAAAATCAGGTGGATCGGACATCGCGGGAACATCTCGTGCTCTTAACCGTATCCCAAAAAGAAAGCTGCCAGCAGGCCGCCTCAACATCCTAGCAACTTTTAACAACACACTATTAACACTGTGTGACACTAAAGGTAACGCTGTAATGTCTGCCTCATCAGGAGCACTTGGATTTAAGGGTGCTCGAAAGAGTACCCCTTTTGCAGCTGCTAAGGTGGGAGAAATTATCGGTGAAAAGGCCGGACAGATGGGAATGAAGGAAGCCGAAGTAGTTATCCGAGGTGTCGGAGCAGGACGAGAATCTGCTCTACGTGCCTTCTCAGGTAAAGGAATTGGTATCGTTAAGATTACCGACAAAACACCTGTACCATTTAACGGCCCGCGCGCTCCTAAGGCACGACGCGTTTAATTTGTACTAGTATGATCATCGGACCAAAATACAAAATTGCAAAACGACTCGGAGCCCCAATCTTTGAAAAGACTCAAACTGCAAAGTTTGAAGCCTCTTTGCAACGATCTCAAGGGAATCAGCGTCGTGGACGAAGGCCAAATCAGATGTCTGACTACAAGCGTCAGCTCATCGAGAAGCAAAAAATGCGATTTACATACGGAATCTCTGAAAAGCAGCTCCGCAAGTATGTTAATGAAGCAGTAGACAAGAGTAACCAGCCAGTAGCGCTCCTAATGGATCGTCTTGAATCAAGACTAGACAACGTTGTCTACCGGATGGGACTTGCAAAAACTCGACAGATGTCACGACAGATGTCGTCACACGGTCACTTTTGTGTAAACGGGAAGAAAATGACTATCCCTTCACACAAAGTGAAGCCAGGCGATGTTATCAGTGTCCGAGAAGGGAGTCGACAAAGCGTTCTCTTTGTTGGACTAGGCGAGTCTTACGAAGCAGCAGCTGTACCAGCCTGGGTCACATTTGACCTAAAGAAAATGGAAGGAACCATGAAAACTGCCCCGGTATACAACCCGGCCGAGACGCTCTTTGATCCAGAGCAGGTGATGGAATACTACAGTCGATAGGAAATGTAGTTATTAGTAAATAAGTAATCAATAGCACTATGTTGGAAACAAACATCACACTACCATCAAAGCCTCGCGTTGTTAGCGAAGAGGGTTTCAAAGGAATTTTTGAAATTGACGGACTCTACCCAGGGTACGGACACACCCTTGGTAACTCACTACGTAGAATCATCCTATCATCACTACCAGGTGCGGCTATCACACAGGTTAAAATTGATGGTGTAGAACATGAATTCTCAACCCTAGCGGGAATCAAAGAAGACGTACTCACTGTACTCCTCAATCTACGCCGAGTACGACTGCAGCTACATGGAGACGAACCAATGACTATTTCTATTAAGAAAAGTGGTGCTGGTCCAGTAACTGCAGCCGACATCGAAACTCCATCACAAGTTGAAATCCTCAATCCTGAGCAGTACATCACAGAAATCACCAACAAAACTGCCAAACTCAACATCGAAATGACAGTTGAGAACGGACTCGGGTACGTCCCACGGGAAGTGCACCAGAAAGACAAAGTAGAGATTGGTACTATTGCTCTCGACGCGGTATTTACACCGATCAGGCGAGCAAACTATGAGGTAGAAAACATGCGTGTTGGAGACCGAACTGATTACAACCGACTACGACTAGTGATTGAAACTGACGGAACATTCACCGCTAAAGAAGCGATTGAGAAGTCTATCGAGATCATGATCCACCAGCTCAAATCAATCATTGGCTTCCAGGAACCAGTCAAAGAATCTACTCCTGAAGCAGTAGTTGAGGAAGCACCAAAGAGCGAAGAACCAGATCCTGAAGTACTTAAAACTCGAATGGAGACAGTTGATTTGTCGGCTCGTACACAGCAAGCATTAGAAGAAGCCAGCATCCGAACTATCGGCGGCCTTGTCAGAAAGAAAAAAGATGATATTCTAGCGCTCGACGGCATCGGCCCTAAAGGAGTAGAAGAAATTGAAGAGCTTCTGGCTAAGATGAACCTCACTCTTGAAGCATAATTACTATGAACCACGCTAATAAAAACCGAACACTCAGTCGAACCCGAAGTCAGCGAACAGCTCTCTTGCGCGGTTTGGCTGTGTCTCTCATCCGAGACGGTCAAATTACTACTACACTAGCAAAAGCAAAAGAACTGCAACCACGAATCGAACGTCTCGTAACACACGCAAAGACGGACAATGTGGCGGCTCGTCGACACGTTGCTAGTAAACTTGGTGAACCAACCGACAACACTATAGCCAAGCTATTTACCGAAGTGGCACCAAAGTTTGCAGAACGCAACGGTGGCTATACTCGCGTTGTAAAACTTGGTCAAACTGGTGGTCGCCAGGAAGCAGTAATCGCCTTTGTCGCATAAATTGCCTATGACTAAGAAAATCGAATCATACAAGAAAGCTACTGGGGAAACTCACACCATCGACGCTACAGACAAGCGACTAGGAAAAGTTGCAACTGAAGCTGCAACTGTTCTCATGGGTAAGCATCGAGCTGACTACGCTAAACACGAAATGTCTGACGTTATCGTAACGATCGAGAACGCTGGAAAGCTTGATATCCCTGAAAAGAAGGAGAGTGAAATCTACCAGTCTTTCTCTGGGTACCCAGGGGGACGAAAGACAGAAACTCTAGAACATCTCCGAGTTCGTCTTGGAATCAATGAAGTAATCAAGCGAACCGTCGGCGGCATGCTTCCTAACAACAAGCACAAGAAGCGACTTTTAAAACAATTAATCATCACTGTATAGTATGGCAACAGCAACCTACATTGAAGGCATCGGCCGACGAAAGACTGCAACGGCCCGAGTACGGCTTACACCAGCAGACAAGACAGTTATCACTGTTAACGGGAAAACGCTAGAAGCCTACTTCCCAGTGTTGTCTCACCAGAAGGACATCATGTCTGTACTCGAAACAGCTGACGCTGGTATCGAGCACTACACCATTACCGCAAAAGTACTAGGTGGTGGAACTTCATCACAAGCAGAATCAATCCGACTTGGGATCGCACGATCACTCGTAAAGGAAAAAGCTGAACGACGTGGAGTACTGAAGGTACTAGGATTCCTGAAACGAGATCCACGATCAGTAGAACGAAAGAAGCCAGGACTACGGAAAGCACGTAAACGTGCAGCCTGGTCAAAACGATAACAGTTTAACGTTTTGTCCGATCCCAGCGTGAGCTGGGAATCGTCCATGCCGTCCAGGCGGGACGAAAGGAGGGAAGAACGTCAGTCTAGTGACAGGCGTCCAGAAAAGCCACCAGGTACGGTGGCTTTTTTGTATTGTCATATAACTAAACCAGCTATACTCAACTTACTTCCTATACATTCACCCCAGTAGGCGCTTTTTTCTTGTCCGCCACGTACTTCTTCCGTTTCTTACGTTTAGATATCAGGGTTGCGAAGTCACGGAACTCTTGTTTTCTTTTTATAAATTATTTCATCAACAGGCAGAAGAACCCTCACCCTAGGTCTCCCCAAGGGATGATTTTATGTAGGTCTTTACACAAACACCATTCAGCTTTATAATGCATCGGTATGGCTCAAAAAGAACATGAAAACAACGAGGAATTTGAAGACATCGTGGAAGAAATGACAGAATCGACTGAACCGGAACTAGAAGATATCGAAGAGGCAGAAACTGGAAAACTTAAAAAATTACGAGACAAATTAAAACAAGCAGAAGAGGACAAACGATCTGCTATGGAAGAGCTGGCATCAGTTAAAGCAGATTATCTCAACGCCCGCAAGAGACTAGAAGAGGACGCGGTACGCACAATTGAACGTAAGAGTAATCAACACCTGGAAAACTTATTACCACTAGCTGACAGCTTTGCTATGGCAATGAGTAACAAGGAAGTCTGGGAAAAAGCTGACGCTAATTGGCGCAAAGGAATCGAGGGTATCTACGCGCAACTATTACAAATTTTACGTGATGGCGGTGTTGAATCAGTCGACCCAACCGGAGAGCAATTTGACCCTAATCTACACGAAGCAATCAGCACACAGGAAGTAGCAGACGACCAAGTTGACAAAATACTGTCCGTGATGCAGCTAGGGTACCAAATTGTAAAAGGCGACCAAAAACGAGCTTTACGTCCAGCAAGAGTAACAATCGGAGTAGCAAAATCTTAATTGGAAATTAAATTATTTGAAATATGGCAAAAATTAAGTGAGCAAAGGAGTGTAACGACTATTGCGAACTTACGTCCGAATTGGCGGTGACAACCTGCCGACAATTCCTGGACGACACAGTTGCTATTACTAACAAAACTAACTAGAATAACGATATTATGGCAAAAATACTAGGAATTGACCTTGGAACAACCAACTCAGCAATCGCTGTGATTGAAGCGGGAGAACCAAAAATCATCGAAAACAGTGAAGGAGCACGAACGACACCGTCAATCGTGGCTATCTCTAAAACCAACGAACGACTTGTTGGCCAGATCGCTAAACGACAAGCGGTAACAAACCCAACCAACACCATCTACGGAATCAAACGATTCATGGGTCACGATTTTACTGACGAGGTCGTACAAAAGGACATCGATGTCGTACCCTACACAATTAAGAAAAGCGCTACAGGTGGAGTAATGGTAGAACTTGATGGTAAAGAATACCGTCCTGAAGAAGTCTCAGCGATGATCTTGAGTAAACTCAAGGCCGATGCTGAAGCAAAACTGGGTGAAAAAATCACCGAAGCGGTCATCACAGTACCAGCGTACTTTAACGATTCGCAGCGTAAAGCTACCCAGGATGCCGGAAAGATTGCTGGGCTAGACGTCAAGCGAATCATTAATGAACCAACCGCTGCAGCACTAGCTTACGGATTCAACAAGAAAAAGGAAGAAAAAATTGCCGTCTACGACTTTGGTGGCGGAACCTTTGACGTAACCATTCTCGAGGTAGGGGATGATGTCGTTGAAGTACAAGCTACAGACGGTAACGCACACATGGGTGGGCGTGATATTGACCAAGCTATCGTCCGTCACCTAATTGACACCTTCAAGAAATCAGACGGCGTAGACCTTGGAAAAGATAAACTGGCGCTACAGCGACTCGACGAAGCAGCTGAAAAAGCGAAACTTGAACTATCAAGTACCACCGAATCAAACATCAATATTCCATTTATTTCACAAGGATCAGATGGACCACTGCACTTTGATCACACACTCACGCGATCAAAACTAGAAGAACTGGCGCACGAATACGTAGACAAGTCTATCGAGATCACTAAACGAGCACTTGAAGCTGCTGGTATCAAGAAAGAAGAAATTAACGAAGTCATTCTGGTTGGTGGACAAACTCGAATGCCAGCGATTCAAAAGGCTGTACAAGAGCTATTTGGAAAAGAACCAAACCGAACCATTAACCCTGACGAAGTGGTTGCTCTTGGCGCAGCTATTCAGGCAGGTATCTTCCAAGGTGACGTCCAAGACATCACCCTGGTAGACGTTATCCCACTATCATTGTCAATCGAAACTATGGGAAGTGTCGCTACAAAATTGATCGAGAAAAACACCCACATCCCAACCAAGAAATCACAAACCTTCTCGACCGCAGCAGACAACCAAACCTCTACTGAGATTCACATTGTCCAAGGAGAACGACCAATGGCAGCTGATAACAAATCACTAGGGAAATTCGTCCTTGATGGTATCCCACCAGCTCCTCGTGGAGTACCGCAAGTTGAGGTGACCTTTGATGTCGACAGTAACGGTGTGCTTAATGTAACAGCTAAGGACAAATCAACCGGCAAAGAACAGTCAATCAAGATTGAAGCCAGTTCAGGCCTCACCGAGGAAGACATTGAAAAGATGAAACAGGAAGCAGAGGAACACGCTGGTGAAGACGCAAAAAAGAAAGAGCTGATCGACGCCCGCAACCAAGCTGAGCAGCTGGTATACACCGCTGAAAAATCTTTGAAAGATCACGCCAGTGAAGTTCCAGCTGATGTTAAAGAGGAGATTGAATCAAAGATCAAGGAGGTCAACACAGCCAAAGCAGGAGATGATAAAGCAGTACTCGACACTGCTACTGCAGCCCTGTCCGAATCACTCCAGAAGATCGGTGAAATTATGCAAAAAGCTGCAGAAGCTGCTCAAGCCGGTGCAGCTAACGGTGAAGCAAAATCAGAAGCATCAAAGGAAGATGAACCAACTGTTCATGAAGCAGAGGAAGTAAAAAAAGACGAGCCAAAAGCAGACGACGCTAAATAATTTAGCTCGTGTCGGTAAGAGGAAGTCACGCTTCCTCTTACTCATCACCAACTAAATAATCGAAACAATTATGGAAAAAGACTACTACCAAATCCTCGGCCTGCAAAAAGGAGCGTCAAAAGACGAAGTCAAAAAAGCGTTTCGAAAAAAAGCAGCTGAACATCACCCTGACAAAAAAACTGGTAACGAAGAAAAGTACAAAGAAGTTACCGAAGCCTATTCTGTATTGGGCGATGAGAAGAAAAAAGCTGAGTACGACACCTACGGCCAGTCCTTTAACGGTGCCGGTGGGGGAGGTAACCCATTTGGTGGCGGTGGCAATCCGTTTGGACAGGGCGGGGTTGAGTTCGATATCAATGACATCTTTTCTCAATTTGGATTTGGCGGTGGTGGTCAGCAACAACGACGAGGTCGAGACATTTCAATTGACATCAACCTTAAATTTGAAGAAGCTGTATTTGGTGTCACTCGCAAAGTATTGTTGACCAAGACCAACGTCTGCACTACATGTAACGGAAATGGTGCCAAGCCTGGCACGAGTCTAGATTCTTGTAGCACCTGTAATGGACAAGGGAAGATACGTGAACAACGTCAGAGCATCATGGGTAGCTTCTCGACGGTTCGAGAATGCAGCACCTGTCACGGCAGCGGAAAGGTTCCGAAAGAACGCTGTGGAACCTGTGCCGGCGCTGGAGTCGCTAAAACCGAAGAAGAAATCGGGATCAAAATCCCTGCCGGGATCCAAAACGGTGAAGTGATCCGGATGACCGGACGCGGTGAAGCAATCCCTCATGGACAAGCCGGCGACCTGTACATCAAGATCCACGCAGACGCTCACAAAACAATCAAACGGGACGGTACGACATTATCTACCACCCTACCGATTAAACTCACTGACGCGCTTCTAGGCTCCACCTACAGTGTCGAAACCCTCGACGGCTCAGTTGATATTAAAATCCCCGCTGGCGTCACACACGGCGAACTCGTCCGGATCAAAGACAAAGGCGTCCCAAGCGACCGAGGCCGTGGCGACTTCATGGTAAAAGTGAGTGTCGAAACCCCAAAAAAGCTATCGAAAAAAGCGCGGAAGTTGGTGGAGGAGTTGCAGGGGGAAGGCATTTAGGTGTGAAGAAAATCCGTCAGGATTTTTAGGCTAAATGAGACGGAGCGTTATGTGGTGCGCATTCCCTAGCGCAACGAATCGTGAGTCCGGGGAGGAAGTCCTTATGAGCGTAGCGAATTTGGAACTTGACCCTTTAGGGTTGATTAGGAATAGAGTGACGGGCTTTTCGGTTACTTACTCGACTCGCAAGCTCCCTGAGTGACATGCCAAACCCCGCTATGGTATTTATCTACTTAGACAAATATATAACGGCCGGGGTGGAGAATTTCCACACCGGCCGTTTCAATTTAAGTCACGTTAGCTAGTTGATATTCTCAACGATAATCGCGATAATTCCGAAAGCGTAGATCGTGCGACCCAAACTTTCTTTCAAAGTTTTTGATGCTAGACCTCCACCGACACCGATAGCGACGCCGCCGATAGCCAGGACCCAATTAACATCGGTAAACATTTCCATCGTCTTTCTCCTGTACAAATTTCTTTACTGCGTATTATACACAAATAATAGACAATGTCAATATGCAACCACCGCGCTTTGATTTTGAAAATAAAAAAAATCCAACTAGTAAGTTTGTTTTGCATGAGCAGATCATCACTGATCGGGGGAGTCGGTATAGTGTGAGCCTGGGGCGGGTGCAGGGACGAGAAGACATCAAGCTGTTTTTGCGACAATTGAAGCGTAACAAAAAGTACTCCAAAGCTACTCATAATTCTTGGGCAGCTCGTATCACTCATGAGGGAGTAATCTACGAAACCAAGTCAGACGACGGCGAGACCGGGGCAGGGATGGTGATCCTGCGAGTCATGCAAAAAGAGCAGGTGAGTGACTGTGTCATCTGCGTCACTCGCTGGTTTGGGGGAGTGAAGCTTATGGGGGACCGGTTCAAGCATGTGCAAGACGCGACAAAGTACGCTATCGATCATATATAATCAAAACATGGACTTTGGCTTCATCTTGGACTTCATGTTTGAAACAGCCTATTTTATTGCTGTCTTTATGTTGTTCATGGTGTGGGCTACCTTTAAAGGAAGACAGGCTTTGATTAACCTCATTTTTGGGCTGTATCTAGCACTATTGATCCTAGTAGAATTTCCCTACACTACGTACCTAACTGAAAACCTAGGTGGCAGTCTCGCACAATCAATTGGCAAGTTACTGTTATTTAGTATCTTTACAATTCTTGCTACCTGGCTGTTTGCGAGAGTTATGCCAGACGAATTCAGGGAAAAGAAATTTGAAAGCTACTTCAAGAAAATTCTTCTGGCTAGTGCTGCAAGCATTCTCGTCATGGCGTTTTCATTTCACGTCCTACCAGTCACAGATTTCCTCACCCCCGGCACACCACTACAAACCCTCTTTGCCCCCGAAGGACTATTCTTTTGGTGGTTGATGGTGCCTTTGGTGATCTTGTTTGTACTATAAGCCAAGGCTTTACTATTGCGCACATTATGTTATGGTACTAATGAACAGCAAGGAGAGGAAGTACATGGGACATTCGATTGACCCGGCTATCCGGGAAAACTTTGCAGCAAAGCAAATAGCTGCAAAGCAAATTGCACCTCTGCTCAAACAGAGACTTACAGCGGAAACGCTAGAACAACTCATCTCGTTCATGGGCACAGGTTGCCCTTTGAGGCAAGAGCTTCAAGAGTAAGATCCACAACCCCTACACAAATGTGACGGGGTTGTTTTACTGTACATAAGAACTTGACAAATATTTAAGGTATGTAATATTAAAAGTAATAATATTTATTTATAATTATGGAAAGAAACGTAGAGCAATTTGGAGTACACTACATGTTAGACGGCTACGGTGCCGACGAAGCACTCCTTAAAGATAGAGATATCCTAAGTGGAATTCTAAAAAATATTCCGACAGAGATGGGTATGCATGCTATTTGTGATCCAGTACTAGTTGAAGTTGGAGAAAAGAACAGAAAAGACCCCGGGGGTCTAAGCGGGTTTGTTTTGATTGCGGAGAGCCATATTAGCTTCCACACCTTTCCAAACAGGGGCTTTGTAACAATTGATGTGTACACCTGTCAAAATGACCTCGACACAGACTCTTTGACAAAAAAATTCACTGAAGCCTTTAAACTTCAATCAGTAGACGAGTTTGTAAAGCCAAGAGGTACTAAATATCCATCCGCAAATATATACTAGCCAATAATCACGCCACCGACTGCCTTTCTGTCGGTGGCTTTGTAAAAAAATACTATGAGCACAAAACTATTAAAAGAAAAAAAAGATCTTCTAAAAAAACCAGTCAAGCACATAGACATCACTAAACATGATACTAGGCAGTTAATTAAGGATTATGCGGGAATGTCTTTTAGCGCTAGAGACTTATCTAGGGCAAGTGATATTTACCAACTTATGCTTAAAGACAAGGGTTCAGCTGTTATCTTGTCACTAGCCGGGAGCACTGGTGCAGCTGGGTGTTTGCAAACGTATATTGATCTTGTGAAGTACAATATGGTGGATGCAATTGTTGCTACTGGAGCATCTATTATTGACATGGACTTTTTTGAAGCTCTTGGCTACAACCATTATCAAGGAGATGCTAAAGAGGACGACGCTAAGTTACGGAGACTTTATATTGACCGCATCTACGATACCTACATCGATGAAGAAGAGCTGCAGTCTTGTGATCATATGATCACAAGAATCGCCAACCAACTGGAACCACGACCCTACTCATCACAAGAATTTATTTGGGAAATGGGGAAATGGATGGTAGAAAACCCTAAACTCGTGAAAAAGAAAGAGAATCTTATTCAGGTTGCTTATCAGCACAACGTTCCAATCTTTGTACCAGCATTTTCTGATTGTAGCGCTGGCTTTGGATTAGTAAAACACCAGGTCGATAATCCTGAGTCACACCTAACGATCGACTCAATCAAAGATTTTCATGATCTAACTAAAATTAAGTTAGACTCTAAAAATACCGGTGTTGTATATATTGGTGGAGGAGTGCCAAAAAACTTTACAAATGACATAGTGGTGTGTGCTGAGATACTTGGATACGACGCACCAATGCATAAGTACACAATCCAGCTCACAGTAGCAGATGAACGAGATGGGGCCTTATCTGGATCAACTTTGAAAGAGGCACATTCTTGGGGTAAGGTTGGATTAACTTACGAACAGATGGTGTTTACTGAAGCGTCTGCAACTTGGCCACTTATAGCAGGAGCTGCGTATCACTCGGGAGTATGGAAAAAACGTCGAAGACGAAACTATACAAAATTACTACAGAAGTAATATAAATACCTTTCAGCATGATTGATTCTATAGTTGGAGCAAACTATGACGAAGCTGACGCCGTAGTGATTGGAGTCCCGTATGAACACTCAGCTTCTTTTGGTACAGGGGCACAGGATGGACCTTCAAAAATAAAATGTGTCCTAGATGAGCAGTTAGAATTTTTTGATCGATACACAAAAACTACACCTGCAGAACTATTCAAGTTTGCTTATACAGAAATTGAAGAGGTTAAAAACTTTGCACCTGAACATATGGTTGAGGTTGTTGAAAAGGTGCTATCAAACGAAGATCGTTTCTACGTTTTATTAGGTGGTGTACACTCTGTCACAATCCCTTCACTCAAGGCAATTGCAAAAAGAGTACCACCTTCTGAAGTAACAGTGGTGCAGATAGATGCACACTTTGACCTACGAAATGATGACTCAGAATACAACGAAATTAGTCCAAGTAAGTTTGCACACTCAACAGTCATGCGGCGTGCCCATGAATATGGTTACAACCTACTACCTATAGGTATTCGAACTATGTTTAAAGACGAATATGATTACGCAACAAACAATAACATTAACTATTTTGAGTGGGGTAGAGCGGACATCAAGACACCAACTGCTGAGGAAATTATTGCTGCAATACCAACTGAAAAAGTGTACCTGACAATTGATGTCGACGGTTTCAGCCCTAGAGTCATGCCCGCTACAGGTACCCCTGTTCCAGGGGGGCTAAGTTGGGAATTTGGTGAACACTTGATACGTAGCATTATGCAGCAAAAAACTGTTGTGGCGGCCGACGTAGTGGAAGTTGCACCAGTAGAACACTCGGGTCAGACAGAATACAATGCTGCCCAACTTGTGTATCACATGCTCAGCATACATATGCAAAGGACTCAGTAGTAACAATTGACATATAGATTTTTCATCCATATAATCATACCTAGAAGTCCATTGGAGGTACTACCATGCTAGCTACAATAATTAGCGCTCTTTGTCTTGCGATCATGTTGATTCTTGATCGATTAATGATGAAGGATACATACGACAATAGCCCAGCACAAGCCATAATCATTTCTTCTGTCGGAGGTACAATTTTTGGACTACTCTCCACCTTTATCTGGTGGACTATTGGTCCAGATAGTCTAAGCGTATATGCAGGAAATGCTATCTCTTGGCTATATCCCTACGGGTTACTTGTTATGGTGGCAGGAGTGCTGTCTTCACAAGTTCTTCATCAGTACTTTGTTTGTTTTAGCAAAAAGATTGACAGCAATGTAATTGCGAGCTGGATTGCTGCTACCCCAGTTTTTGTATACATTGCAATGATTGGGCTAGAGCAAACAAATATTATTTTAGGTGAGTCTCTATATTCAATATCGACCCTCGGTGGCGTACTATTAACCACCCTGGGCTTGTACTGCTTAGAAAAATCATCAACCTGCAAAACTAATGGGCAGGACACCTACCACATAAATCTGCTAATGTTTCTGGTGCTTAGTGTTATATATATAATACTTATTGACTGGACTCTTGAAACCGGTTCGTCTATCTTGGCTGTTTCAACTACCACGTTTACGATGTCATTGCTCCCGTGGTTCTGGGTTGGTTTTCTCTACGGAGCAAGAACAGCTCTAAAGAAAAAACATAGAGACAAATTTAAAACCAATTGGCCAAAAGTACGAATGTTCCTGCTACCAATTTTTGTTCTTGAGATTATTGGTATGTATGTTTTCTTCTTTGAGTTCATTGGATTAGGAGAGCTAGATCCGTTAACAGTTGCACTGATAACCGGACTACACGCTGTTGTTGTATGGTTAGTGTCTGTTGGACTTGGACTTTACTCAAAAAAAATGGTCCGGAACAAACGTGAGTTCATCAGTTTTGCAGGCTTGCAACTTTCTCAAGATGCACTAGAGCAATTTGATGCACCAATGTCCGTTAGACGCAAACAAGCTCAATCTGCATTCATTGTAATGATTGGGTTAATACTATTCTTCTAAAAGAGAACCGCACGTTTTTGCAACGCGTGCGGTTTTATATGTGTAGACAGCGAAAAAGGGCACAGTGTGTGAGTTATAATTAAGGTATGCAACAGAGCCCAATGTCACTTGGATCAAAAGTTTTTTTTGCATTGCTTGCGTGTATGATGACACTTTCTATAGTGAGCACATATTATAGATATATTGTGATCGAGGACTACGAGGTTTTTATCGAAAGAGACGAATCTGGACAGCTAATTAATACGGACGAATGAATCCTATCGACTATATAAAAACTGATGTATTACAGTGTGCGTGGGATCCTGCACCCTACTTGTTGTTCTCGGGTGAAGTTGAGCCACTTGTCTACTATTCACACCTATTTCCAGCAATTGCAGTTATGATACTGGCATTAGTTGTGATCTACAGAAACAGCAAACTCCTGACTGCAAAACTTTTTTTTGCAATCGCTGCTCTTTTTGCCACTTATGCAATTTTTGATTTAATTTTATGGGCAACTGAAAAACCTAGCCTAATTATGTTTTTCTGGTCGATGCTTACATACATTGAACCACTGATATACGCCACAATGCTATATCTCGTTCTCGTATTCATCAAAAAGAAGGATATTGATCTGCGCTCTAAATCACTGATTGGATTATTATTACTACCAGTATTTTTATTTGGATCAACAAATCTTAACTTAGCAGGATTTGATTACACAAATTGCTGGAGACTAGCAGTAGAAGGACCACTGCTCTGGTATGTATATTTAGTTGAGCTAATTTTTGTTGCTTGGATTGTCTTTGCTATTACTAAAGCTATCTTTACAACACATATAGCTCAAAAAAAGATGTTGTTATTTCTCCTAGCAGGCTCACTACTATTCTTAATATCATTTTCGTCAGGAAATATATTTGGCACCATGCTACAAGGAGTTATGGGTGAGGAGGCTTGGGTAATAGGTCAATATGGATTCTTCGGGATGCCCGTTTTCTTGGGATTTTTAATGTACCTAATGGTTCGTTTTAGATTCTTTGCAGCTCGTGTGCTATATGCCGAAGCAATAGTTCTATCACTGTTTGTAGCGATTGCATCCCTATTTTTTGTACCCAATATTCAAATAGCGAGACCGATTATTTTGTTTACTGTACTTTTGGTATGTGTTTTAGGGTACTTCCTAATCAATGGAATTCGTAGAGACATTCTGCAAAAACAGGAAATTCAGCGATTGGCCGACAACTTGGAGAAAGCCAACGTTAGACTCAAGACGCTCGACAAACAAAAATCTGAGTTTGTTTCGATCGCCTCACATCAATTACGCAGTCCGTTAACTTCTATTCGTGGATATGCATCAATGTTGGTTGAAGGTAGTTTTGGTTCAATTCCCAAGGAAGCCGAGGAACCGCTCCAGCGAATAGAAACCTCAGCCAAGCGCATGGCTCTAGCAGTAGAAGACTACCTAAACGTTTCTCGGATTGAATCTGGCAATATGAAATATGAAGTCACTGATTTCAACCTCAAAGACGAAATCGAGCACATCTGCGACGACGTACGTCCAGTTGCCCTGAGAGCAGGACTTGTCTTATTGTTTAGAAGCAACCTACAGAGCAAAGCCATCGTACATGCAGACATTGGTAAAACCGTCCAGATGGCTCACAACCTGATCAATAACGCTATCAAATACACACCAAAAGGAAGTATCACGGTGTTCCTTCGCGATGACGTTGGTAAAAAACAGGTGTACGTCGACGTTATTGATACCGGTGTGGGTCTGAGTCAGGACACGATTGATATTATATTCCAGAAATTTAGTCGGGCTGACGGAGCAAATAAGGTTAATACAACCGGGACGGGATTAGGATTGTTCGTTGCTCACAAAATGGCTGAGGCTATGGGTGGGGACATAACTGCCCATTCAGAAGGAGAAGGCAAAGGATCACGCTTTACACTCACGCTACCACTGGCCATGTAGAACACATATATCCAATTAAAACGTTTGTTTTACAAGCGTTTTTTGGTACTATAGCAACTAATGAACGAACCTAAAAAAAGACTACTTTCTGGAGTAAAACCAACTGGCCGCCTACACATCGGCAACTATTTTGGTGCAATGAAACAATTTGTTGACCTTCAAGACGAATTCGAATCCTACATCTTTGTGGCAGATATTCACTCACTCAATCGCCTCAGCAACCTTTCTGAAGCGGGGGACGCAAGACTAGACCAGGTCAACAACACATTCCATGTAATTTGTGGCTATCTGGCAATTGGTATCGATCCAGAAAAGACTGTTTTATTCAAACAATCGGACGTATTAGCCCACCCATACATTGGATGGATTTTTAACGCACTAACGAGCATGCCATACCTAATGCGCGCTCATGCATTCAAAGATTCAGAAGCAAAAAACAGTGAAATTTCAGTGGGGACGTTTGTATATCCAATGTTGATGGCGTCTGACATTTTGATTTATGATCCTGACGTTGTGCCGGTTGGGAAAGACCAAAAACAACACATTGAGTACGCACGAGACACTGCGCAAAAATTTAATCGGCTATTTGGTGACACATTTAAACTTCCACAAGAAATAATCATGGATGACGTGGAGTCTGTTCCCGGTCTGGACGGACAAAAGATGTCTAAGTCATACGGAAATACGCTCCCTCTGTTTGCAACAGAGGAGGAGACAAAAAAATTAATCATGGGATCGGCAATGGATAGTAAGGAAATCAGCGAATCCAAAAATCCTGAAGACTATCCGGTATACAAAATCTACAAGCTCTTTGCGTCACCAGAAGAAGACGAACAAATGAGAAAACAGTTTACCGATGGTGGAGTAGGATACGGTGACATTAAAAATCAAATTGTTTACAAGGTAAACAATTCACTAAAGCCCATGAGAGAACGATACGACGCGCTTATCACGGACCCAGAATACGTATACGATGTGTTGAAGCAGGGGGCTGAGAAAGCAAACGATATTGCAAATGCGAAACTGTCAGATGTAAGGAAAAGAGTAGGTCTAACTAACTAACCACTAAATTATGGAACGAACACTAATTGCAGACCTAAGCGAACATAAAACTAAAGAAGTGACCATTAACGGATGGGTGAGTGTCCGTCGTGACCAAGGCAAAATGGCGTTCTTTGATTTCCGCGACCGAACTGGGATGGTACAAGGGGTTGTGTTTGGAAAACCAGAAGTGCTAGAGATTGCCAAGACAGCCCGACCCGAATCATCAGTCGCTATCACCGGTGTAGTAAACGAGCGACCAGAGAAGATGGTGAATGCAAAGGTTGAAAATGGGGACATTGAACTAGAGATCACTAATATTGAGATCTTGAATCAGTCAGCTGAGATGCCGTTTGATATGGATGCAGAGCTCAACATGGAGACCAACCTCGACAATCGACCTCTGACACTGACCCGAAAGCGAGAACGTGCCATTTTTACCATCCAAGCAGTTATCACAGCTTGCTATAGTGAGTACATGCGAACACAAGGATTCACAGAATTCCAAGCCCCTAAACTGGTAGGAGGTGACGCTGAAGGTGGGGCAGAGATTTTCAAAGTAGAGTATTTCAAAGACCGAACTGCCTACCTCTCAACTAGTCCGCAGCTATACAAACAAATCATGGTCGGTGCGTTTGAACGAGTGTATACACTAGCCACCGCTTTTCGAGCCGAAAAAAGCGCCACCTCACGACACCTGAGCGAATACACGTCACTCGATATGGAAATGGGATTCATCAAGGACCATACCGACATCATGAAGGTAGAGACAGGATTGATGCGATACATCTCGAACCACATCAAAGAAAATCACCAAGCCGAACTAGATATTCTCGGAATAGAGGCACCACTGGTACCAGAAGGAGACATGTTCCCGAATATGAAACTACAAGCAGCCCTTGAACTCATCAAAGAGAAAACTGGTGCAGACAAAGTGGGGTCTGACGATCTCGAACCAGAAGACGAACGATGGTTGTGTGAATATGCCAAAGAAAAGCTTGGCAGTGACTTTATTTTCATTACACACTACCCAGTGTCCAAGCGACCGTTCTATACCATGGAGGACAGCGAAGACAAAGGGAACACCAAGAGTTTCGACCTATTATTCCGCGGGGTAGAGATCACTACCGGAGGACAACGTGTACACGACTTGGAAATGCTGAAGGAAAAAGCCGCAGCCAAAGGTCTCGATCCAGCAAAATTCGACTTCTATTTCCAAGCCTTTAAATTTGGTATCCCACCACACGGTGGATGGGGAATGGGCCTCGAGCGACTAACAGCCAAATTCTGTGGCGTCAAAAACGTCAAAGAAGCAACCTTGTTCCCGCGCGACATCAACCGGATTGATACACTACTAAGTGCTGGAGAGGTTAAAAAAGAGGAGGCTCAATAACTATGGACCGCTCAGCATTCCATATCTATGTAGTAGAAATAGTCGTATTCATCGGAATTATTCTGTTTTTCATCCTCTTTCGAGGAATGGAGATCATGGAGGTGCTACATGAATACGGAGTGCCACTATTGATTTATATTCTGATATTTTCAGTCTACCCAGTATATAAAACACTAAGAAAGAAATAACCACAAAGACTGCTAGATATAGCAGTCTTTTGTTATACTTGCACCGTTAACCTATTGACTATGAAACAATCCTACAGACCTTCAGAAGAAATACTGGCAAAATACGCTGAATTACTAGTTAAATTCGGTTTGCAGACTAGAGCAGGTAAACAGCTCGGGAAGGGGTCTGTAGTCGAGTTTACTGTGCCTGAAGTGGCAAAACCGCTCTACCACCATCTCCAGACAGCAATCCTTAAAGCTGGCTACAATCCACTTGGTGTTTTTCTCCCTAGTAACGATGAACAATACAACTTTACAAAAAACGTATTTGACCATGCTAGCAAAGGTCAGCTAGAGTTTTTTGCCGATAAATACTACCGAGGCAGAATTGATCAAGCTGATGCTACGATTTTTATTATTGCTGAAACTGATCCAAACGCACTAGCTGATGTCGACCCAAAGAAAATTATGACTAGGGCGGCCGCAATGAAGCCAGCCAAAGATCTGCGGTTCAAGAAAATTGATGCGGGAAAGATGTCCTGGACACTCGGACTATACGGAACTGATGCAGCTGCCAAAGAAGCAGGAATGAGCACAAAGGCGTACTGGGATCAAATTGTTAATGCCTGTTACCTCGACAGTTCAGACCCAGTCAAAGAATGGAAGAAAATCAACAAGACTGTCCAAAAAACAGCTCAGAAGCTAACCGACTTAAAAATCAAATCTGTACATATGGTTGGCGAAGACGTTGACCTGCACATCGGAATTGGAAAAGACCGCACCTGGAAGGCTGGGGGAGGAAATAACGTACCATCGTACGAAGTGTTCACGTCCCCAAATTTCAGAGAGGTAAACGGCTGGATTAAATTTAATCAGCCACTACTTCGATACGGATCACGAATCGAAGGAATCGAACTGCACTTTAAAGACGGTAAGGTAACCAAATCATCAGCCACCAAAAACGAAAAAGTCCTCAAGGAAATGATCAAGAACAAAGGGGGAAATCAAGTTGGAGAATATTCACTAACTGACGCTCGACTATCCCGAATTACCGAATTCATGGCTGAGACACTCTATGATGAAAACGTTGGAGGCAAGTTTGGCAATAGCCATATTGCACTCGGGAGTGCATACCGTGATTGCTATGTTGGCGATCCGACAAAAGTCAGTGATAAGAAGTGGGACAAACTCGGATATAACGACTCAGTCGTGCACACCGACATAGTCACCACTACTGATCGAACAGTTACCGCCACTCTGTACGATGGGACTAAGAAGGTAATCTACAAAAAAGGACAATTTACGATTTAAGTTACTGCTATACTAAGTGGCATGGAAACTGTCGTACTCGACCCAAATCGCTTTGCAGTTAAAACTGAGGTCTTTGAAGGACCTTTGGAGTTGCTGATTGAACTGGTCGAGAAACGAAAGTTACTGATCAACGATATCTCACTCGCAACCGTCACCGATGAATACATGCAGCGGGTTAGTTTGATGCAAGAACTGTCGCTTCCCAACACCGTGCAGTTTGTCACCCTGGCGGCCACACTACTGTTGATAAAATCAAAGTCACTACTACCAGTGCTAGAGCTAACCGAAGAAGAGGAGGGAAGTATCGAAGACCTGCAAGACCGCCTCAAGCAGTACCGACTGTACCGAGATGCAGCAGTGCCACTAGCAGGTGCATTTGGTCGCACCATACTGCACGAGCCGCGCTACACACCACCACGAGAACCCTTGTTTGTCACAGATGCGTTTTGTACCGTGGACGAACTGCAAGCAGCTATGGCTAGAGTGCTGCACAACCTCCCACGAGAAGCCGCCCCTAAGGCACGAGCAGCGGTCAAGCCAACCATCAGCCTTGAGGATATGATGAGCAAGCTACAAAAACGAATCGAACAACAGTTGAAAACAAGATTTTCAGAGCTGCGCCGCAGTGAACCTGAACACAAAAACGTCATAGTCGGGTTTTTAGCAATTTTAGAACTATTCAAGCAGGGTGATATTCTCATCACTCAAGGCGGCCGATACGAAGATATCCATCTGGAGTCAAAAAAAACTAGTATACCGAAGTATTACTAGTGGATGATGCAAGCCCCCGCTGGGTAATAAGCGGGGGCACGGATATAGTTCTCGGCTGAAGAACATTCAGTGACCATGATTTTACCTTTACTTACTCCTCCCAAAGCCCGGAAAAATCTGTCTACTGGCTCAGCATCTATTTCTGAGCTCAGCTAAATTATCACGCTCTGTCGATTTGTCAATAACTGCGTAATCTACTATATAAATTTATAACTGGGAACAATAGCAAAGTAACACATGCCTATATATGCTATATTTGCCGTACAGTATGGAGCTTCATGCACTCATTGAAGGGGTGTTGTTTTATCAGGCAACACCACAAAAAAAGTCCACTCTACAAAAGCTGTTCGCAGCTGACGAAGAGGCTTTTGGTAGTGCACTTGATAAGCTGCGACTACGCTTGCAAGCCGGCGCGATCCGACTACTCGAAACCGACACCGAAGTGCAACTAGTAACAGCGCCGGAGCTCAGTGAATTCATCGAATCATTACGTAAAAACGAACTAGCTCAAGACATCGGTAAAGCCGGGGCTGAGACATTAGCGATTATTCTGTACCGAGAACCGGTTACCAGGGGAGAGATCGACCGTATAAGGGGTGTTAATTCAGCCTTTATATTACGCAACCTGATGACCCGAGGTCTGATCGAACGTGAGTCGGTCAAAAATTCACATCAATTTAAAATAAGCCCAAACCTACTACAGCACCTCGGTGTTAGTCGAAAGCACGAATTGCCACAATTTGGCGATTTTATGACTGCTATTGATTCTTTTAATGCTACTCCAGAAACTGTATGACCATGCCACTGATAGAGCCAGAACAGACCTCAGAAACAAATCACTTTCCAATCGTGTCGCAATTATTAGTGCTGGCGGTGATTCTTGGAGGTGCGTTTGGGTCACTTTGGTACTTCCAAGCAAAATCAGTCCAAAATGTTGAAGAAACTCTAGAACAGCCATACCGACAAATTACTCAAGACAGCTTAGAAACTACACCCAGTAAACTCACTGACCTCACCTTGCGAGCTGACGCGGCCTACGTATGGGATGTGGCTGGTCAGCGTGCTTTATATAAAAAAAATGAAGGTGACACTCTACCGCTAGCGTCCATCACCAAGTTAATGACCGCTTTGCTATCGCACGAATTAATTACGAACCAAACCAAGGTAGATGTACCATTAGCCGCTATTCAGCAGTCTGGTAATAGTGGTCTACTAGCTGGCGAAGAATTAACTGCAGAAGAACTGAGTCAACTGGCTTTGATTTCATCTTCAAATGACGCAGCGTACGCGCTGGGGGCTAGTGTTGGGGCGCTCCTTGGCGATCGAGACCCAGCCCAGCAATTTATCGAAGGGATGAACATCCGCGCCAACGAACTGCAACTACCAACCCTGTCTTTTAAAAATACCACCGGACTAGACATGTCGACAGCTGAAGCTGGCGCGATGGGATCAGCTCGGGATGTGAGCTTCTTGATGGAATATATCTTGGTCAACTACCCGGAATTACTAGCGCCCACGACCCAGTCCGCAACCCGCGTGTACAACACCGCTGGAGCGTATCACGACGTAGACAATACCAACGCTATCGCTACCCAGATACCTAACCTCCTAGGATCTAAAACGGGCTACACCGACCTGGCTGGGGGGAATCTCACAGTGGCATTTGACCTGGGGCTCAACCGGCCGATTATTATTACTGTCCTTGGGTCAACTCGTGATGCTCGCTTCTCAGATGTCCTCGAGCTGGTAGCGGCCGTTCAAGAATCAGTTGTAGCAGAATAAATTATGAATACACTTGTTATTACAATTTTACTTCCAGCCCTAACGGCTTTTGTAATCGGTATTGCAATTACACCGATAGTTACGCATTACCTCTATACTCACAAAGTATGGAAAAAGAAAGCCGGAAAGGGTGCGGGATATGGCGGCGGCGGTACACCAATTTTTGATGAGCTCCATAAAGAAAAAGACACCAACACACCCCGAATGGGCGGTATTGTCATTTGGGGAAGCGTACTCATTACTACGGTTCTTTTCATTATTTTGGGCACGCAAACAAACAACGAAGTTATGAGCACCTTAGATTTTTTTAGTCGAGAACAAACATGGCTGCCGCTCTTTGCGCTAATCTCGGGAGCAATTGTTGGTTTCGTTGACGACCTGCTAATTGTGCGTGACTCTGGCAAACATTTTGCCGGGGGGCTACCCTTATCACAAAGGTTGCTTGTAGTTGTTTCAACCGCCGCTTTTATTGCCTGGTGGTTTTACGAGAAACTAGGAGTCTCATCAGTCAGCTTTTTTCACGCAACACCATTAGAGCTTGGTATTCTTTTTATTCCATTTTTTATTTTTGTTGCTACATGCGTGTATATGAGCAGTGTTATTGATGGAATTGACGGACTCTCCGGCGGAGTATTTTTGTCAGTCTTTGCAGGATATTGCGGGGTAGCTCTACTGCAAGAGCAATATGATATAGCTGTCTTGTGTGCAGTATTAGTTGGATCGATACTAGCATTTCTATGGTTCAACATCCCACCTGCGCGTTTTTATATGACGGAAACTGGCATAATGGCGCTAACAATGGCGCTAACAGTAATTGCGTTTATGACCGACACACTGGGTGAAGGGATTGGTGTATCTGTATTGCCGATAATTGGATTTGTACTTTTGGTAACAGTGGCTGCCAACACAATTCAAATAGTTTCAAAAAAAATCTTCAAACGTAAAGTATTTATCGTCGCACCACTCCACCATCACTTTGAAGCACTGGGTTGGCCTCCTGAAAAGGTAGTGATGCGATACTGGATTATCAGCATGATCTGCGCGGTGATTGGAGTAATTATCGCTACCACCGCATGAGCAGTCCAAAACCAAAAGGAGTCGACACCATTTTCTTATCACTCGTCATTACACTGGTAACAATTGGGTTTCTAATATTTTCCTCAGCTTCACTTGGCTTACTGGCACGAGATGGTGCAACTTTCGGGTCGGTGGCATTTAGTCAATTCGTATTTGGCATTCTTGGCGGAGGAGCAGCACTGTTTATTCTAAGCAACGTTCATTACCGACACTGGCGTAAGCACGCAATTTATATATTCGCCATCGGTCTGATTGGCACCTTGGCGGTGTTTATCCCGGGGCTAGGAATGTCACATGCTGGTGCAACCAGATGGCTAAACCTAGGAATAACCACTGTGCAGCCATCAGAGTTTCTCAAAATTGCCTATGTGATTTACCTAGCAACATGGCTGTCTGGTATGCACAAGCACGTCGGAGACTGGCGGTATGGATTGATACCGTTTGGTATCATTAGTGGAGTCACTGGTGTTGTGATGCTACTACAGCCGGATACCGACACATTCCTGATCATGGCCACAGCTGGTCTAGCCATGTTTGTAGTGGCCGGAGCACGCATCCGTGATTTAGTAATTTTACTTGTCGCCGGTGTTTTGCTTTTGACTACGATCGCCTTTGCTAGACCGTATGTCATGGATCGACTCACAACCTTCCTCGACCCAGGAGCTGACCCACTTGGTAGTGGATATCAGATTAAACAATCACTTATTGCTGTTGGGTCAGGTGGCGTATCTGGACGAGGTTTTGGTCAAAGCATTCAGAAATTTGAATACTTACCAGAGCCGATTGGTGACTCAATTTTTGCAGTCTACAGTGAGGAGTTTGGCTTTCTTGGGGTGACATTTTTACTCGGATTATTTGTCGCCTTTGCGCTACGAGGTTATAAAATTGCCCAGCAAGGTGCCGATATGTTCGGAGTTCTTTTGGTGATCGGAATTATTACTGTCATCATGGCCCAAGCCTTTCTTAACATTGGCGCCATGTTAGCAGTTGCACCCTTATCTGGCTTACCATTGCCGTTTATTAGTCATGGTGGGACTGCGTTACTAGTGACACTAGCGGCGATTGGAATTGTACTTAATGTGTCCAAATACCGCCTCACGCGTGCCTAACACGTGCTACACTTTTACATATGCGAATTGGACTTGTAGGCGGGGGATCTGGTGGTCACTTTTATCCGCTGATGGCGGTGGCAGCTGAGTTGAACAATAGCGAACTGTCACCAAAGCTGTACTACTTTGGTCCAGTGCCATACAGCAGAGAACAGCTCGACACTTACAATATCACCTACGTCAACTGCCCAGCCGGGAAGATCCGACGCTACGTTTCTATCCAAAATTTCTTTGATATATTTCGGACTTTTTTTGGTTTCTTTTGTGCGATCTGGAAACTTTATTACATTTATCCAGACGTAATTTTTTCTAAGGGTGGCTATACCGCAGTACCAATCCTTCTAGCGGCACGTATACTCAAAATCCCAGTGGTGATTCATGAATCTGATACCACTCCTGGCAAAGCCAACCACATGGCTCGAAAATTTGCTCGCTACATTGCCATCGCCTACGATGATGCTGCTCAGTTTTTCCCAGCGGAAAAAACTGCGCTGACAGGTATCCCACTGCGAGCTGAGCTAAAGGAAATTCATGATGACCCACTAACGCTACTTGGCATCCCAAACGATAAGCCTCTGATCTATGTAACCGGAGGTTCACAGGGTGCCCAAAAACTGAATGAAGCAGTACTGCGAAGCTTACTTGAGCTGCTGCCACACTATCGAATCTTCCATCAGACGGGGCCCCAAATGTCAGATATCCAAACTACTGCGCAAGGCTTGCTGCAGGGGACTGACTTAGGATCTAGTTACTACGTAGCTGACACCGTACCAGTTGAGACAGTATCAGCCCTCATGCAAGCAGCTTCGATGGTTATTACAAGAGCTGGAAGCACGACATTATTTGAACTAGCATACTTTGGCACTCCAGCTGTTATCGTCCCTATTCCAGAAGACGTCAGTCGCGACCAGCGTACCAACGCCTACACATACAGTAGAAGTGGCGGAGGAATCGTGATCGAAGAACGAAACCTCACCCCACACTTGCTTGCAACCGAAATAAGCACTATTATGACTGATCCGCAAAGGCTGTCAGATATGTCAGCTGCTGCCAAACAATTCTTTATTCCCGACGCAGCAGCCAAATTGGCTGGCGTTATACTCTCAATCGGCATCGAACATGGATCATAAACCTGTAGTCACCAGATACGCACCCTCACCAACCGGGTTTCAACACATCGGCGGAATTAGAACCGCTCTTTTCGCATACCTCTGGGCTAAGAAAAATAATGGAACATTTATACTACGCATCGAAGACACCGACAAAAGTAGGGAAGTGACTGGCGCAATCGAGCACACGATTGAGGCACTCAATTGGCTTGGTATCACATATGATATTGGTCCAGATAAACCTTCGACTGCTATTGGTTCGTGTCTACAATCAGACCGACTAGACATATATAAACAATACGCACAGGAGCTAATCGACCAGGACCTGGCGTACCCTGATCCGTATACCGAAGCAGAAATAGCTGCTTTTCGCGAGCAAGCAGAGACTGAAAATAGACCGTTCTTGTACCGGCACCACCGTCCAGATAATCCCGGCCTATGGGATGGCACACAACCACTTCGGCTCAAAACTCCAGAGATCAAACGCTACACCTGGCAAGATGCAGTGCGAGGCGAACTTACCGCAGGCGAAGAAGCACTCGATGACTTTATTATCATCAAAGCAGATGGATACCCAACCTATAACTTTGCTCACATTATCGATGACAAAGAAATGGGAGTTACGCACGTCATGCGCGGACAAGAGTTTATCTCGAGTACACCAAAGTATCTCAGTCTCTATGATGCCCTCAATATCCCATACCCAGTCTTTGTGACCCTCCCACCGATCATGGCTGCAGACGGCAAAAAGAAGCTAGGTAAGCGAGATGGAGCCAAAGACATCCTCGAGTACCGCGCGGACGGCTATCTGCCGGCTGCTATGCGCAACTTCCTAGCACTGATCGGCTGGAATCCAGGTGGGGAGCAAGAGCTATTTAGTGATGCTGAATTGGTTAGCAATTTTACCCTCGAAAAAATACAAAAATCTGGCGGAGCCTTTAATGAAGAAAAGCTACAGTGGATGAACAAAGAATACTTAGCAATACTCACCCCAGCAGAACAAGTCACCTATGTGCAAGCAGCCCTGCCAGACCATGATTTGGAAACGGTGGCTAAACTAGCACCAGTTATGCTCGAACGTCTACACACTCAAACTGAAATCAAAGCAACCGTTGCTGACGGGGAATACGACTGGGCGTTTGGACAGACAAGCTACGATACATCACTACTGAAATGGAAGAACGATGACTCAGCCGCAGACAGCTTGCCGCGATTGCAGCACGCACACGAGCTACTTGCAACAGCTGATTTCAGTTCGCCCGATACAATCAAATCTGCCGTCTGGGACTACGCTAGTGAAGTAGGGAGGGGGGAAGTGCTTTGGCCACTACGGGTAGCTCTGTCAGGCCGTGAACGATCGCCCGATCCATTTACCTGCGCCCACGTGCTAGGTCAAGTTGAAACACTCAAGCGGATACAATCAGCTTGTGATAAAATATCTGGATGACGTCACGCGCGTTCGTAGCCTTTATTATCGGGCTGGTTCTACCAGTGACTTTTGCTATTGTTCCGGAGGTATTTGCTCAGAGCGAGATTGAAAAACTAAAAACAGAAATTGCTGATCGCGGTGATCGCCTCAAATCAATTGAGGCCGAAATCGCCAAGTACGAACTGGAACTAATGGAGGTAGGAGCAGAAAAAAAGACATTGCAGTCAGCCATCAACCGCCTCGAAACCGAACGAAAAAAAGTTAACGCTGAGATCAGTAAGACCGAAGCGCAGATCTCATCAACCGACCTTGAGATCAACAAACTGATTTTAGAGATGACGGCAACTGAGCAAGACATTGCCACCACCCAATCTGCAATTGGCGACATTATCAGGTCACAGTATCAAGCCAGTGAACGAACCCTGATTGAATTACTACTCCAAAATGATAGATTGTCTGATTTTTGGAACGAAATTGATACCTTTGATACCGTCCAAAATGAAATGGCCACCAAGGTAGCAACTCTCAGCGAACTACAGATTGAACTCGACGAAAGACGTGATCTTAACGAAGAAAAGCGCTCAGAGCTTTCTTCTCTTAAGAATCAGTACACTGACCAGAACTCTGTTCTAGTTACCAGTCGAGCAGAGCAAGCGCAACTGCTTTCAGCTACCCAGAACGAAGAGGCTGAATACCAAGCATTACTAGCCTCCCAAGAAGCAGCTCGTGATCAAATCATGCGTGAGCTACGTGACTTTGAATCTGAGCTACAATTCATCCTTGATCCTAATACAATTCCTTCACCAGGAACGCAGGTATTCAACTGGCCGCTTGCCAACGTCATTATCACTCAGTATTTTGGTGGAACCGAGTTTGCCAGACGCAACGCTGCTGCCTATGGTGGTCGCCCATACCACGCGGGAGTCGATTTTGGCGCCCCTAGCGGAACTCCTATTTTAGCGCCACTTGCTGGAACTGTCCGAGCTACCGGTAACACAGATGCTGTACCTGGTTGTTATTCATGGGGGAAGTGGACGCTTATCGATCATGCCAATGGATTCTCGACCATGTATGCGCACCAATCTGTGATCGGGGTCACTCCAGGTCAAAAGGTGGGGACTGGCGAAACCATCGGCTACATTGGCAACACAGGCTTCTCAACTGGTCCACACCTACACTTTACCGTCTACGCAAAAGAGGGAGTGAGTGTCCGCCGCTTTAATGAGATCAAGACTGTCACCGGCTGTGGTCCGGCCACAACACCTGTAGCCGCTACTGAAGCCTACATCGACCCAATGCTCTACCTACCACCGTACTAACAGACTAATGTTAGTATTGAGATATGACTAAGAATAAACTCATTGTTTTTGATTTAGACAATACACTAATTACTGGCAATATTTGGGAGCAGTTTAATACTTCTCTGGGAGTCACCAAAGAGCAAGACCGGGAGCTGTACTCAGCTTTTGCAACCAATGAAATCAACTACGAACAGTGGCTTAGTGAGCTAAAAAAGCTTTACCAGTTAGATACTAATAAACACACCAAGGCTCAAGTATTAGAGTACCTCACTGAATATCAACTGCAGCCTGACGCCCTAACCGTACTACAGTCTCTTACCAACAGCGGATACGACGTACTGTTGCTGGCTGGATCATTCCAAATGACGGCTGACGCGGTAGCCTTTGAGTTGGGAATAGATACAGCAATAGCAACCACTACCTGCATGTTTGACGAATCAGAGATGTTGTATGACCTACATTCAAAAGGTAACGAGCGGGACACAAAGGTACAACTATTACAAGAATATTGCAGTGCTCATGATTTATTACTATCTGACTGCATCGTGGTCGGTAGTGGAGGTAACAACCTAGCTTTGTTTGCAGCAGTCGACCTGTCGATTACTTTCAGCTCTAGCAACCAGGAGCTGCGAGCTGCAGCCACGCACGTTGTCCAAAATCTAAGCGAAGCAGCAGCGTTAATATCCCAACTCTAAACTATATCCTACGGACAGGCTCTGTTAAACATAATGAATGATGAATACACTATTACGATACGGGAAGGAAGCGGTAGATATTTATACCAAGCTAAAGAAAATCCCTCGCACTGGCTGGGTGATGAGAGGGGTAGAGCATCCGGAGACAGTCTAAGACCATACTGTTGCATTGATACAATTAGCAAACGACCTTGCTGGAGAATTGAAGCTGACTGCAGATGAATTAGATGACTTAACCCACATCTTAGAGATTCATGATTGGGCAGAAGCAATGGTTGGTGACGAATTTATTCCAAATGATGATCAAGTAAGCTACATTGAACGTAAAAAATTGAAGGCTGAGCGCGAAAGCAAGGCGCTACATGAGTTACTTGTCAACAAACCATTCGAAGATTCCGTTATTAAATTGTTTAATCGTTACAAAAACGAGGCGGACCCAATAGCGCAACTAGCAAAAGAGCTCGACAGCACACATAAATCAGCACAACTGATGTAGTTTGAGATAAAATATTGAAATACGAATGTCGCACAATATAAGTATCTAGTCTTTGACGGGGGAGTAGGGAGTGCAATGATCGCAACTCTTGGCTGCATATACCCAAGCAAGTCAAATGTTCTTACCACAGCCAGCTAACAACTAATACCGCAACAGTAAGTGGAAAAGAAAAAATATCCTAGTTGGATTTTGTAATTTTCTCATCAAGATTTCAAACAGTAGATTTGTAAAATTTCCAGGTACCAAGTGTAGACGCTGTGCTGAGACAGACACAATTAATAGCTATCTAAGGTCGTCTAACTCAGGCATGAACCAACTCGACCTGGACACCGACTGGATATGACCTAAGGCCTTAGAATTGATTCTAGAGCCTTGTTATGCTGTGCAATTAAACAATAGCAGAGGCGCTGTAAGCTCGTATATGAAAAAAACAGGTACTAGGGGTCGCGTAGGTAGAAACCTGAATAATCAATAACTGTGAGTAGAATGATAGATAAGACAAATCTGGTTATTAAGCGTGCGGTACCGACACACACAACCCTACAAACGCTATACACAGCCCACCTCCAGGCAGAGGTTGATGCGAGGGACTATTCTTGCTATTTTATATAGTATAACTGAGCATTAGAGTTATTATACTCAGTTACTGTAGGGAGCGAAGTAGTGCTTGCCCCGGGCTGCTATAGTAGAAAGACCAGCACCCCACTATCGATCCACACCAAAATTTTTATATGAACAAAAAAGTACACACACCCACCCTACCGTACCTAGATGATTTTTTGCTGTCCATTCAAGCGAACAATTATTCACCAGAAACTTTGTATAACTACGAGCGAGATTTACTAACGTTTGACCACTTCCTGCAATACGAGCTAAACGCCCTTCCCTTCAAGAAAATCACCAAAAAAACCATCGAGCAGTTTAAAGCGTACCTTAACTCGAGCGACCGCAAAACCGCCGGTGGTGACCGAGCGCAAAAGCGCTTAGGTAGTGCCTCGATCAACCGGATACTGACTTCGCTCCGTCGCTACCTGACTTTTTTAATCGATATGGATTATGACTGCCCGGTGGTACCAGGATCGATCAAGCTACTACGTATGGGTAAAAAACACGGGCAGGTAGCGCAGATGAGCGAGCTGATCAAACTAATCGAGGCACCCATGACCTACGAGCAAGACAAAGTTATCGCCCTTCGCAATCGCGCGATGCTCGAGACACTCTTTGCGAGCGGTATGCGGATCTCTGAACTCATTAATCTCAAGAAAACCCAGCTTGATAACAGCGGCAAAATCTTTATTGAAGGTAAAGGTAAAAAGCAGCGCTTTATCTATCTCACCGACCGCGCTACTACCCATATTAATAATTACCTGGCCAAGCGTTCCGATTCACAGCCTTATTTATTTATTGCTAAACGAGGCCTCAATGCCGCTGATAAAACCAAACCAATCAGTCCAAACTACCTCCAAATGAAGATCAAACAGTACCGCGAGCTACTGGGTATCAACATCCCTACTAGTGCTCACTCACTGCGTCACGGATTTGCAACGTACCTGGCCGAACAAGGCGCCAACCCGGCTGCGCTACAGGTCCTACTTGGCCACGAATCACTTGAGACCACCACCAGGTACGTCCACGCTTCTGACCGATATGCGGAAGACACTCATAAGCAATTCCATCCATTGAAAGACTGACTAATTATTTTGATCAGTAAGATACGTTTGAAGAGTACCGTTTTGACTAAGTTTTATCTGCAGATCTGTATGCTTAGTAAGGTAACTTTGTAGTTTATCTGGAATTATTTCGGTTTGTGCAAAGAAACGGATGCTTGGAAAAAGGACTCGCAAATCATCCACCATCAGACTATAGTGAGTGCAGCCAAGTATCACCCCATCAAACAAATCCCCTCTGGTAATATATAAAGAAATATACGCAGCTGTTTTCTCGGTCGCTCGTTTAAGTTCGTTTGCCTCAATCAAAGGAACTAGTTCAGTTGCCGACTGTGCCACTATCTTTGTGTGTAGCTCATTTCGTTTCCCTAATTCAATATGGTACTTACCAGCACTAACGGTGCGCTGTGTAGCTAAAAGCAGAACCCTAGTGCAGTTTGAGGACAGAACTGCTTCAATTGTTGGAATAATGACACCTAGAATATGGCGATCCGGGTAATGTTCTGGAAGCCACTCATCTTGTAACTTGCGCAACGTCTCAGCAGATGCAGTATTACAAGCAAGTATCACCAGCACACAATCGTGAGAAAACAAGTGCAGAACCCCTTGTAATGTGAAGTTGTATATTTCTGTCTCTGATCTGTCACCATAAGGTACGTTTTTTGTGTCACCGTAGTACAAATAGTCGTACTCGGGGATTGCTTCGCGTACTGCACTAGCTATCAATAAACCGCCGCGACCAGAATCAAATAAACCAATTTTCATTACTCTCACCTTACCTTCTTTGCGCCGTATACACCATATTTAAAGCCAGCGATGCTGCCACGGCGATAAAAAACGTCCACCCAATTGGAATAAATAGGGTGAGGATTGCTGTCCCGAGCAAGGCACTAGCTCGACCCAGATGATTAGCCATCTCTCGAATTACTGTATATTCGTCGACTAAACTCCCCTGGTCGGCTGACATGTCGTACACAATGGCGCTAAATGGTGTGTGAGAAAAGATTCGCACGATATTATGATACAAGCCAACAAAGAATACTTGTGCCGCTGAGAGGACAAATATTTTAAGAATCCAACCAATAGCGTATAGCCAACTACCGATTTTGAGCGTCTTAGTTTTATCAGCTCCCTTCCCATCTAGATAACGCCCAAGCAGCAGCTGCAAAACAATTGTTACACCAACGATCACAGTTGAGATAGCACCGATACTAAATAAATCACCATCGAGGATCGTATACAAGAAAATCGGCCACACGATTATATTGACAATTGTTTCGGCCCCGTTGGCAAACTCCCCCACCATTAACCCACGACGCTGCTTCGACCTAAACTGACGCCAGGTCTCCTTCCACGACCAGTCAAAATGGGTTGGTGTCTCAGGCACATACGCATAAGAAATACTGGCAGCAATAAGTAAGACAATAATGGTGCCAAACAGAGCTGTATACCCAGCATTCGCAATAATAAACCCAGCTGCTATCGGGCCGATCGCCCCCATAAAGGCAATCGCCGCAAACGAGAGGCTTACCTGCTTGCCACGCTTCCCAGCGGTAGTAAACAGCGCAAAATCAGTATGGAACGGCACCCAATGAAACAATCGAAAGGCCACAATCGTAGCCGCCAATGGCCACATCAAGGTCATAATATTATCGGGTGTCAGGTAAAACAACAGTACGTACGTACCGATACTACACACACCAGACAACACTAAGGTTTTACTAAACCCTATACGGTTGGTGACCTGCATACTAGGCACTAGTAATAGTGCATACAGTAGTGAGAGAAGCGCGTAGTAGCCACCAACAATGAAAAATGATCCATTCGTAGTTTCGTAGAGAAAGATGGGGACAAAAATTCCCGCCAGCGCGGCTGCAGCACCATGAATCAGCCGTTTGCTGATAAATAGCTGCATAAAGCCAGTATCACGTTTTTGAAAGCGTCCCTTAGTATCACGCAGAGCTTCAGCGGTAGACTCCATACGTTTTTAGTATACCAGTAATCGCTATTAAGAATAACTGAGTACGGGCATAAAAGCATTAATTCTCTGCATTCAAATCAGCTACATACTTGAGCTGTACAGTTTCAAATAAGGATGAAGACAGCAAAACAGCAACCCTTGGAGGTTGCTGTTTTGTATTTTTAGTGTTGGTGACTCCTAATGACTGAAGTACATGACACTGAGTAGTAACTCTTCTATATTTCTTGAGAATTTGGGATAACCTCAACGGTTGCTGCCCTACGGATATAGGTGTCACACACTAAGACTACATTACTTTGGTTATTTAAGACTCTAGTTGGTTGCGAGCCATCACCACCATTAGTTGCTGCGTTGAAATCAAATGGTTGATTCTCTACTGCTCCAAGGATTTGACAAGAGAAGCTATACGGTGTGAAGTCAGACGATGGAGTATAAGTCAAAGATCTATCTAGCCGTATCTCCCACTCTACTAGTGAGGTTTCACCAGATCTGACCAAATCGGGAGTAACATCTAGTGATTGTAGAACTAAACTTGGCACACGGACCGTAACTGTACGTGATCTGGTGCCACCAGGCCCTGAGCAGGTAACAGTATAGTTTCGGCTTCCACCTGGATCTAGATTTGGTGCGACTGGATACCCTGATAAGTTTGAGGTACCACTAGCTCCAAAGTTTGTTGAGCAGGAACTAGCGTTACCGCTACTCCACCTAATGCGGATACTGTCACTTGGCGCAATATAGATTTGCGAACTGCTATACGCAGTCGCTCCAGGGGGAATTATTGTTCTTACAGAGAGTGAAGGTGGTGGAGGTGGAGGTGGAGGTGGAGGTGGAGGTGGTGGAGGTGGTGGAGGTGGTGGAGGTG